>ERZ1673749.335-NODE-335-length-58346-cov-7.410235_pt1 | contig 58346 bp, 52 predicted proteins | sample MGYA00580204_ERZ1673749 | MGnify/ENA primary metagenome ERZ1673749 (study PRJEB41218, sample SAMN15661745) | gut metagenome | host: Homo sapiens | place: Canada: London | collected 2015-08-20/2019-03-30 | study: EMG produced TPA metagenomics assembly of...
AGAATTTGCCTGTTTTTTGCTTGGAGAGTTTTTTGTCTTTGTATATGTAGGGCACTTGTTAGCTGTATTACGTGAAATATAACTCTATTTCCATAGCTAATTCCCATTTAACGTGACGTTCATATTTTTCTTGGTGCTTGACCTTTTCCACCGCCTTTCCTTCGCCATTGGACTCGTTGTTTTTTTATCTCGATGCCGTCCTCCTTGTCTCCGAACCACCGGGCGGCGAGTTTCCAGCAGAGGGGTTCCACGTTGCCTTTGCGCTGGGCGAAACTACAAGTTGCGTGTCGATCTGTGCTTTGCCCATCCTTGATTGCAGGGTTGTCCACCCGGGCGCTTCGGTTGTATCCGTCGATTTCCTTCTGATTATTCATATAAAGGGGAATGACAAAGGAGATTATCTGCACGTTGATGTTCTTGTTGAGATAGGGATGCATCCATGTGGCTTTCCCATTCCTGATCGGGGTGTAGTACCAGCCTACATGTTCGGTATCCTCCGGGCTGAATCTGGAGAAGTCGGTGGGAAGGTACTGCCGGAAACTGCCGTCAAGCGTCGTTTTGCTTCAAAACAAGCCCGATGTCGGCGGCGTAAATTCGGGATTGAAGCGGACGTAGACCGCCAGTGCCCCTTCGGTGTTGCTGGCGGCGTTCACCGCGACCGTTTCCAGTTTTTGCGTATAGGCATTGATGTACTCACTGTCGGTTTTGAGGCACTCTACACTCTCAAGCTGCTCTATGGAGTAGACGGCCAGCGTCTTGACCGATTGCTGGATTCTCGAGACAGCGCATTGATTTCCTGTTTTTTCTTTGCACATGAGGTTCATGATTTTTACCGAATCCTCATCCATCACATGCTTGGCGTTCAGAACGCCCGTTCCTCCGATCACGCTTGAGGAGAGGAGAATGCAGCCAAGAATCAAGACAATAAATTTGGTCTGGATGGATTTCATCTTTATGCCTCCCCGTGTGAGATTTGCCGCTCGTCGGTAAAAGACATCCGTGTTTCCTGTTGGGGCAATCCGGCCGCAAGCGGATTTCTTGAGCATGATTCAGGAAGGCAGTCGTTGGCTTGACGAATAACATGAGGATAGGGTTGGCAAATACGTTGAGAGGGGCAGGCCGGACACGTGCTTGGTGTCCTTTGTGCTGTGGGGGATACCGGCTGATAGACGCCTGCAAGCGGATTTCCTGCACATCCAGGGAGGATTTGCCGTTGCCCGCCCGCCAGAACTCATATGTCAGCACCAGCGTAATCGCAACAAGCGCCACTGCCAGCAGCGCCCGCATCAGGATTGTCAGTTTGCGTTCCATGACCTCTCCCCCCGCTACTCATTGACATATTCTCATATGTTTTCAAAGAGCCACGGGGGTGCCTTGCCTCCGTTGTTTTGGGTTTATTCTAAAGAGGGGTTCCGGGACACACAAGGCCAAGCCCTGGTGGTTGGGGCTTGGCCTTGCTTTTGAAAGAGGAGGGGCAGCGCGGGATACGCTACAGGAACACCTTGCCGATGAGGATGACCACCGCGCTCGCAACGATGAGCGAGAGCACGATAAGGAACGGGGCGATTTTCCAGATGCTTTTGGTGTTGGTCCAGTCGTTGCCGTGCAGCATGGCGGCTGTGGAGCTTGCGGCGGGCGTGAGGAAGGCCAGGCAGCAAGCGATGGTGATGAGGATGACGGGCAGTTCGGACGACACGCCGTTGGTCGAGCAGTAGGTATGCACCACCGGCATGAGCGCCACGGCCAGAGCGGTATTGTTGATGAACTGCGTCATGATGACGGCCACGATGCCCATGCAGAGCACAAAGATCGTGCCGGAACCCGAGCCGAACAGCGGCTGGAGCATCTCAAGCATGAACGCGGTAATGCCGCTTTTGGGGTCGGACAGCGGCCCGGCCAGAGGCAGCGTGAAGGCGAGGATAAAATGATGGGCCAGGCCACGCCTTCGTTCACCATGGCGCGCCACGGAAGCAGAGCCTTTCCTTTGACGCGTATGGCGCATAGCAGGGCCACCAGCAGGATGCACACGCCGGTATTGCCGATCTTTTTGAAGAAGATGGTCACGGCAAGGTCTTTGGGGAGGAAACCGGGCAGCATCATGAATATGATGAGTGCGACGAGGAAGCCCAGAAGCAGCTTCTGGATGCCGGTCAGCGTCATGTCCGATTCCTTGATGATCAGCTTGATGTCGAGCGACTCGAGCTTGCTGACGTCGGGCCGGAACAGGTGCTTGCCCAGAGCGATGAACAGAAGCAGGCAGAAGAGGCATGTGGTCAGGGAGGCGAGCAAGTAGAGCGCGTAGTCCACGGAAGTGCCCGACAGCTTTTCATAGGCGCTGATGGCCACGAGCGGCAGGGATTTGAACGGGACGAGCGACATGCCGAGCTGCGCGGCGAACACGGTGCCGATGATCATCATAATGGGGTAGCCGTCGCCTTTTTTGTAGCCACAGATGTCGAATACGCCGTACAGAAGGCTCCAGCCGATGACGGCCGCGGGCGTGGCGCTGGTCAGGCCGCCCAGGATGGCGATGGCGAGCAGCAACGCGAAGGTAAGCCGCCACGGTTTCCCCATGACGCACTTGCGGCTGACGAACCAAAGCGAGATATACTTCGCCAGGCCGTAGCGATCGAGGGTGGCGCTGAACACGAAGATGAACATCATCATGATGACTGTGGGATCGCCGAAGCCCTTGTTGAGCAGCGCCGTTGCGGGCAGGACGTCGAGCAGCATGAGCGCGAGCAGGCCCACCATGCTGGGCCAGATGATGTCGATAAACACCCACGCGTAGATGACGCCGAGGAACACGCCGATGGTATTCATCCCGAAGGGGGTCAGCGGCGCGATGGGATCGAGCTTGCCGAAAAGGAACGTGATGCAGAGAAAAACTATTATATGGAAGAAGTAGTTGACGTTTCCTGAGTTCTGGGGACCGGCGGCAGATGCCATACTGACCTCGTGCAGGTTTCAGGGGAGAGGCCCGCGCACGCGGCCCCCTCCCTCTGTTTTTTTAGTAAGGCTCGGGCGTAGCCCGTCCCCGTTCGGTATCCACGGTGATCGCGTGCTTCGGGCAATAGATGATGCAGAGGAAGCACGACTGGCAGTCTTCACGGTATACGATTTCAGGCGTGGTCTTGCCCTCGCGCAGCACGTCGAGGGGGCATATCTTCACGCATTTGCCGCAATTGACACAACTTTCAGCGTCTATGGAAAAGATGGGCATGGAGAACTCCGGTTCTTGCTGAGAATGAAATGGATAGCCGGGCCTAGCGGGGGAGGACGTCCAGCCCATAGCGTTCGAACTTTTCAAGCGGGATGGGTTCGGCTTCGACCACGATCTTGCCATCCTTAAAGCTCGACTTGAGCCAGACATTCCAGTGTTCGCCGTCGGTTTCCGTGTAGTCTTCACGGTAATGGGACCCACGGCTTTCCTTTCTCTGGAGGGCGCTGGTGAAGGTCAGGCGCGCCGTCGCCAGCATACCGTGCAGCTCGTGGTAGAGCATGAGCTCGTGCATGTCGCGCACGGCTACGTTGGCTTCGATATCGCGTTCCACCTCGTCCAGACCGGCCAGAGCCTCTCTAAGGCTCGCCTCCGAGCGGATGATGTTGTACTTCGCTGGGATAGTCAGCGATTGGATACGGTAGATGGCATCGCCTACGCTCATATGCCCCTTGTGGCCGAACTTGGCGAAGGTTTTTTCCTTGAGGGCGGCGATCTGCGCCTCATCCACGGGGAGTTGCGCTTGGCCTTCACAGGCTTCCGCCGCGCCTTCACCGGCCTTCCAGCCCGTCACCAAAGCCCAACCCAGGTTGATGCCCCCGGGCCCGGCAATTGCGCCCATGACAAGGCCCTGATTGGCCATGTCCCCCGCTGCGAACAGGCCGGGGATGGTGGTGTCGCAGCTGAAGGACTTCAGCGTGAGGCCCGCGCCGCAACTGGTGGAACCCATGAACCCCGGGATCCACTCCACAGGTTCCGAGAAGGGGTCGACGCCCTTGCTGGCGCAGGCTTCAAAAAACATGGGGAGCATCCGCCTGCTCAGATCCTTGTCTTCTTCACTCATCCCCCTGAGGTCAAAAGAGATGGGCCCGCGTCCGGCCCTCACTTCCTGCGTCATGGCGCGGACGAGGATGTGCAGCATGGCGCCTTCGCCCTGCACGGGGTCGTACTTGTGCATAAAGGTTTCGCCAAGGGCGTTGGTGAAACGGCCGCCCAGGCACTGGAAACGGCTCATGCCGCAGATGTCGAAGTCCTTGGCGGTGGCGTTGTAGGTGTTGGCGAATTCCATGTTGGTGAATTCCGCGCCCACGCGCAGGGCCATGTCGTTCCCTTCGCCGGACACCATGTCCTGCCCGTGGTACTGTCCCTTGAAGCTGCACGCGCCCGTGGAAAGGACCGTATTCTTCGCTTCGAACACATAGAACTGGCCCGTGCGGACATTGAAGCCCGTAGCCCCGGCCACATGGCCGTCCGAGGTCAGGAGTTCCGTGATCATCACGCGGTCGACGATGACCACGCCGAGCTTTTCGAGGATGCCGCGGAGCTTCTTCTGCATTTTGTAGCCGGGGAAGACCACGGCTTCGCGGTGGCCGCGTCCCGGCTTGCGCTTGAAGCGTCCCTGTGCGTCTTTTTCGAACTCCATGCCCCATGAGTCGAGCATCAGGATCAGCTCGTGTACGTTCTTGCCGTACCATTCCAGCCATTCGGGATCGAACATGCTGTCTCCGGCCTTATTCCACCGTTCCAGCCATTCGTGCATGTCGTCCTGCTCAGGGTCGTAGTAGAGGATATCGCCGGCGGCGAAAGTACTCTCGCCGCTGCTGCCGACCCACGCCTTATCGGCAAGGATGACGGTACATCCCTTCTTGATCGCTGCCACGGCGCCCATGCACCCGGCTAGGCCTCCTCCGAGAATCAGGACGTCCGCGCTCAGTCTTTCCGTTTTGGGAATCATAAAGCCTCCTCAAAAGTTTGTGCGAAAAAGGACTTTACGTTCCCTGTAGCAAGTAGCGTGCTAACTTTATAACATGGCAATATTCCATAAAAAGAGGAATGGCAAAGAATCCACGGGCATTATTTCTGTTGCATGAAGAGACGAAATGTTTCACCATTGATGAAACATTTTGGGACGGATGCCCGCTTTGCCGCCCGGAGGGATCATGAAAGACATTCTCGTGCTTGTCACGCTCCAGCCTCTACTGCGCGCTATTCAAAAGTATATTTTGGAAGAGGACAGAGCCCGCGTCGATATCCAGTATTGCAAGAACCTGAACGGCATCATAGACTTTATTGACAAAAAACTCCCAAGCTCCGTCGAAGTCATTATCAGCACACCCGGCCCGTCTTTCTTCATCGCGCAGCTCATCAAGAAAAAAATACCTATTCTTCCGCTGGAATATAACAATATAGACATCATCAAATCGCTGCATATGGCCCTCTCCGTGTGCCCCGGCGGCGTTGCCTACGGGCACTATCTCCAAGAAACCCAGTGGCTCGACGATATCCGGAAAATGGTAGGGCAGGATTTCGGCAATTTCCTCTTCGGCAACGACGACGCCACCAACGCGGATATTCTCAAAAAACTGCAGGGCAGGGGGGTGCGCGCCATCGTGGGCGGCGGCTACATCTGCAACATAGCGCAGGAAATGGGGTTTCTCGTCTTCCCGGTCGAGGTCAACAGGTTCACCGTGAAGGAGACCATCCACAAAGCCCTCTCCATCGCCGATACCCAGAAATATGCGCGGTATTCGCAGAAAAACATCGATACCATCCTGAGCAATCAGGCGGAGGCCGTCATCACGGTCGATCAGGACAACGAGATAACCTTCTTCAACAAGAGCGCCGAAAAGCTTTTTGCCGTGTCGGGAGCGGACGTTATCGGCAGAAAATCGTGGAATATATTCCCCCAGAATACGTTCGAGGCCGTGCTGAAAGGAGGGGAACCCCAGGAAACCCATCCTCATACGGTGCACGGCGTCGACATCGTGGGGAACTACAGGCCCGTTTTCGACAACGGCAGCGTTATCGGGGCCGTCGGCACGTTCAGCACGATGACGGACATCCAGAAAAAGGATGAGTTCATCCGGAAATACTACGCGCCCAAAACGGCTCAGGCCAAACATTCCTTTGATGATTTCTACGGCGGGGGGCTCCTGTTTCAAGAATTACTGGAACGCGCCCGTTGTTTTGCCCGGACCGATGAGACGATTCTGATCACGGGCGAAAGCGGTACAGGCAAGGAAGTGATGGCCGGGAGCATACACAATGCGAGCCGGAGAGGTTCCAAACCTTTCCTGTCCATCAACAGCGCCGCCATTCCCGCAACGCTCATGGAAAGCGAGCTGTTCGGCTACGAGCCCGGCGCATTCACCGGCGGCAAGAAAAACGGCTCGCCCGGCATGTTTGAATTTGCCCACGGCGGGACGCTCTTTCTCGACGAGATAGGGGAAATGCCCCTTGAGCTGCAATCCAAGCTGCTGCGCGTCATTCAGGAAAAGGAGGTCCGGCGCATCGGCGCTTCGCGGGTCATCCCCGTTGATGTGCGCATCATAGCCGCAACCAACAAGGATCTGAACGGCGAAGTGGCCGCCAACCGCTTCCGGGCGGATCTGTACTACAGGCTGAATATCCTGCACCTGCACCTGCCGCCGCTGCGGGCGTACACGGAAAGCGCCGGAGAGATAGCGGAAAAAATCCTGCGGAAGCTGGCCCCCGGCTCGGAGCCAGACCGCGCCGCGCCGCTTCGTGCCCTGTTGGCAAAGACGGGGCAGTACCGCTGGCCCGGGAACCTGCGCGAACTGGAAAACATCGTCCGGCGTTATCTCGCGCTCAGCCCCTATCTTTCCAGAAGCATCAAACTCAGCGATATCTTTGAGCCCTCCGAGTTGGCGGAAGGGCCGCGCGAGTCTGGAGGATGGGAAAACAGCGGCGAATTGCAAAAAATCCTCTCCACGTATTACCGCATGGGGTGCAGCAAGACGCTGACGGCGCAGGAACTGGGCATTTCCCGTTCCACGCTCTGGAGAAAGCTGAGGCAGATACGGAACCCGGACAGCTGATCAGGCTGGGTGCCCGTACCGTGACCACAGCCATTGGGTTGGCCCGGGCGCGGGGGACCGCCCGCCTCGAAAGCAGGGTATGCGATATGATATGCCCGGCATCGTATGGCTCGCATCGGAGAAGCGGGAATGCGGGCAAAAGTCCTCGGCTGAAAAGGAAAGGGGTGGGGAGCGAACGAAAAGGCACGCCGGATGAAGCCGGGATGTCTAAGGCGGACCCGCCAGCTTGAAAGGGAAAAGGCGGGGGCCCTGTAGATGCTTGACGGTATGGCAGGTAGGCGTGTAGGAAAAAGATTATTTTTATTTAAACGGATGTTGGATGCTGGATACCGTAATCATTGGATAAGTAAGTTCCGCTGACCGTAAGGCCGGTGGAGCGCGACTCTGGCTGGCCGCCCTTGTGCGGCGTCTTGTCGATTATCCATTGTAAGGGGTATTCCCGTGAACATTTCCCGTTTTGAGCAAAGAACCCTCCATGCCCTCGCCAAGGGTGGCAGAATCATAATAATCCGCGACGATTCCGGCAAAGTGGCCGATGTAGAATGCTATACCCGCGAGGGCTGGCTGCTCTGCGATTGTACTATGGAGATATTCAAGAAATTGAAAAGCAAGAAGCTTATCTGTTCGAAAAACAGTCTTCCCTACCGTATTACCTCGGAAGGCCTGCTTGCCGTGCGCTCCCAGAGTGATAACCGCTGATTGCCGGACATGATGGTGTTGGCTCGTCCCCTGCGCCGGAACCACGGCAAAAGATGCGATTGGGCTGATTGCCCGTAACCGTGAAACTCGTCAGAATCCCCCGCTCTCCTTGCCGAGGAGCGGGGGATTCTTTTTATGCCCGGGATCTGCGTTGGATTCCGGCTTTTCCTCCGATTCCGGTATGCGGATTCTTTACCTATAAAGGCCATACAGGCCTCCACGCGAGAAGGGCAGCCCGAACGTGGCGCGGCCGGCGTTCAAACAGGCATTCAAACACCGTAGCAAGGGAGGCCGCGTAAAGTCGTCGCCATTCGTTGGCGATCAGTTTTTTCTCTGCGGTTTCCGCCAATTCTGAAAGAGGTTTTCTTTATCAAAAGAAGCCTTTTTCATACACAATATATGGGTACATTCGGCCAGATCTTTGCGTGCCGCCAAAGGTTGGAGCGATTCCTTTGCCACACGGCATTCCGTGATGACGTCATTCAGGGCGGAGCGGAGTTTGCGGGCATTGTGAGGGACAATGACCTGCGTTTCCGCGAGAATCCGCTGCACATTGCCGAGGGCGGCCCCGGCGCGGACTACGGAGGTCAATACCTCGGTCCTGTTTTGGGCGGGAGGGACGGCGTTTTCCTCCGCTTCGACTTGCGCCTCCAGCCAGCGCAAAAGGATATTGTTGCCCAGTGTTGAACAGAGGCGCGGTATCATTTCCAGGCTGGGGAGATAGTTGTCCCCCGCGTTGAGATAGCGTTTGATTACGGAAGGAGAAACGGTAAGCCGTTCAGCGATTTCTTCGATAGTAAGGGCGCTTTCATCCTTTGCAAGTTGGAATGCTTCCGTTCCGGTCATATTCTTCAGATCCGCCATGTGGTCTTTTCCTTAAAATGGATACAGTGATTCTTATTCTTAATCCTTATATTTCTTTCCAAATAACGATATATTCACAGGGAGGCAAATGATGAGCTTAAGCAAGGAAGAACTCGTATTGGCAGCATGTCTTTTGGAAACCACGGATGCGTCGCTTTCGGCTGAGGACGCTATGAGTGATGTGAAGCAGATTATGATGAACCTCCCTGAATCGCTTGATCCGGCGTATCGAGGCCTTCTCGCAAAGGCCGCGTGTATTCTGCTTTCGTCAAACAGGTTTTCGCCGGGAGCGGCAATAGCTGAAGCCCGGAAAGTCATGACGCTTGCCGGGTTTTGATACATTCTTATCCATGCCTTTCTTCCGTATCAGGGAGGGGGGAGCCTTGAAGCCTCCATCAGCCCGGATCCTATAGCCATAAGGGAAAGGGCTGATGCCAGTGGAAAAAGGCATCTTGGCATAAGAGGCGCTCAAGAGCATTGGATGCTGAGGGCATAAGAGAAGGCCGAGGATCGGCAACGTCCCCGGCCTTCTTTATTGTTTTGGCTCAAGTGGAGCGGAAGGAATGGTGCCGCTCCAAGCAACCTATCGTCGTAACGGAGGGTAGGTCGCTTCCTTTTCATGGGGACGCCTAAAAGCGGAATCCGTATGAAACGCCATAGGTATTGAAGCCGGAGTTGTGGTTGTTGAGGCCGGCGTTGGAAAAATGGGCCACGTCAACCTGAACATCATGGCGATAGGATTCTCCAAAGCGGATACCGGCACTTCCTTTGGTGCGGAACTGGAAGTTGCAGCCAAGGGAGTGCGAGGCGATTTTATTGTCGGAAAGCATGAATCCGCCGAAACTCCCCGACACATAAGGCCGCCAAGAGCCTTCCCGCCAGAAATCCACAACGGCTCCGCCCGCAATGCCGCCTCCCCAGATAGCATCGTGATCCCGTTTCCAATAGACGCCGGCGCATTCGATTAAGGGGCGTATTTCCAACATGTCGTTTCCATAAAACGGATTCAATGTATACCGCAGGCTGAGATCGCCGGTTATCGTATCCGCGTCACCTCCGTTCATACCTAACGAAACAGACCATTCTCCGGCAAAGCAAGGGATACAAAACAAACAGAGTACAGCCGCCGTGAGCAGAAGCTGGCGTAAGGAAACAAGCACATCATACTGCCTATTTTGAAAAAAACGCTTCATGGCTTCCAATACCTCATGCTGCAACGGATTATGGGATAAAACGATATCGTAATCGGGAACTTTTTTCAATTGCCTTTGGACATTCTTGAGCAATGTGCGGCTTGTCCATTGCTTTTTCCTTTTGATACACAGGGAAAGAGGCGTCCCCTCCGTCTGAGGCCGTGTTTTCCGGAAAACGGATGCGCTCTCGCGGGAGGACACCTTTGTGTTAAAGGAAACGGCGGTAAAGGAAGCCGATGACCGGCGCAGCGCACCGCTTGTGCAGGTGAACCTGATGGCTTGCCGGTGGAGTCCGTCGCCGGTTTCGCTTGCGGCCGTTTTGGCCACAGCAAGGGAACAACCTCCACTTTGAAGTTGTACCGTGTACGAAGTGGCCACATGGCACATGAGGCTGGGCAGACAATCCGGCGCGCTTGGTTGCCCTCCTTCCCTCTTTTTGCTATCCAAAAGTTATTTTATTGACGATTTCAGCGTTGCTATTCGCATATCATTTAAATAACAATAGCCAGCAAGCCGTTTTTCCTTTCTTGTATAGGCAAGCCGTTTTTTTAGTAAAGCTGTTTGCGTGACAAGCAAGCGTATCCTCAAAACTGCCAAGTCCTTCCGGTATTCTTTATGAGAAAGTTGTTTTTTGGGTTTATCCTCTCGCAATGCTTTCTTTTATCCGGTTTTTATTTCCAAAGGGGCAATCAGAATGTGGAATACGATAACCCCTCCCTGTACCCGCAAGTTCTGCTGACGTTTTTGGGGGTTCAATACCCGTCCGAAAATAAGGCAGTCACAGAGCATATTTTAAATAACTACTCAAAATCACATCCTAATATCCTCGTCAGTTACGAATGGGTCCCGTTACGCACGTACCCCCTTGTATCCTCAAGAAGCGTATCTGTTCGAACAGCCTTGACGACGTGTTCATGCTTTCGCTGGACTCCCGGTATCAAGTACCGGAGGGGGTGCTTGCCGATCTCTCCAGCCTGCCGACCTTGGCAGCGTATCGTCAGCAAGTCCTCGCGCAAATGCGGAAGGGTGACACCATCCCGTATGTGACGACCAGCCTTGGAGCGTTCGGCCTGTTCTGCAATTTGAACATGCTTGAGCGGAACCGGCTGAAGGTCCCACAGACTCTGGAAGAGTTCCTTGCCGCCTGTGCCGCCTTCCACCGCATCGGGATCACCCCCCTTGCCGTGACCCGGGAATGTTTGCGTGCTTTGCTCATTGCCAGGGCCTATGAGCCCGCCGTCTTTGGGGACGCCAACGCCTTCTTTCATTCGCTCAATACGGATGAGGCCTTTTTGAGGCGAACACTGCTGAGAGGGTTCCTTTTTCTGGCTCTGCTGCGCGACAAAGAGTATTTTGATGTCGACGACCTCGTCCTGATACGGGAAAACATGCCCGGCATGTTCTTTTCGGCGGGTGAGCAACCGTTCATGATCGGTGGCAGCTGGTTTTCCCCGGTGCTTGGCAAGGCGCAATCCGCGTTTCGCTTTTCCGTTTTTCCTCTTCCGGTGACCAGCCAAGGGGCTGTCACCGTGCTCGGCCTTGATACGCCGCTTTCGGTCAGTTCGCGGGGTGAGCATGTACCGCAGGCCGTCCAGTTGGTGGAAGGGCTGACGAGCCCGGAGAACATCCTGATTTTTAATGATGGGCAGGGCGGCTTCAGTCCGCTGAAGAACGCGCCCCTTCCCGCTGACAAAGCGGTACATCCGCTTTGGAAGAGCATGGATGCGGGAAGGGGGATCTTCCATTCGGATATCAGGCTGCGCTATAATCTTTGGCACAGGCTTGATTCCGGTATCGAATTGATCCTTTCCGGTGCGTCCGCCGAGGAAGCGACGGAAAGCGTCATTCAAGCCTTGCACGACGCCCAACAGGGAAAAGAGGGAAAACAGGGAAAACAGTCATGATGACGTCACGAAGGCAAAACCTGTTTATCGGCTCCGTCGGTGCCTTGCTTTTCGGGGTGTTGTGTTGGATTTCGTTTGATTTCATGCATTCGGTTCAGCAGTCCCTGTGGGATAATTCGGTCAAGAACATTATGGAAAGCACCGCGCGCGGCGCGAATGTGCTCCAGCGCGGATATGTCAAAGATCTTGAAATGCTGCGTATGCTGGCGAGCGAACTTGAGCAGGGAAAATCCTCCGATTCTGGGCGTATCCGCAGTAAGTTGAAGACGTTCCTTTCCGATACGGGCAACCTTTCCGCCCTGATTTTCGAGGATGGGACCGGCTATGTGGACAGCGGGCTTGCCGTTACGCTCACGCCTCAGGAAATGGAGACCTTCAAAGGATTGCACGAGAGCAGCGGTCTGCTGTTCCCACACCGCAACCGAGGGACCGGGCGGAGGACATTCACCATCTATACGGTGGTGGATTTCCCCGACGGGCGCAAGGCGTACTTGTTCAAGGGTTATAATGTTGAGACTCTGTACGCCACCTATGCCATGTCCTTCTATAACAATACGGGGTTTTCCTATGTGGTGGCCCCGGACGGCAATATTGCCATGCGCTCTGTCCATCCCGCCAGCAACAAGACCTTTTCCAACCTGTTCGATCTCATCAGCCAGAGCGAGAACAACCCGGATGTGGTGGAGTCGTTCCGCAATTCCTTGAAAAACGGCAAAATAGGCATAGCCGTGTTCAGCAACCGGCATGAGGAATTTGTTTTTTGCTATGTCCCCATGCCCGAGATGGACGGATGGTATATCGTTTCCATTGTCCCCAATGTGGAGATCATGCGGGAAGCGAACTCCATCATTCAGAAAACATTGTTTATCTGTTTCCTGATTTTTGTGGGTTTTCTGATCTGCTTCCTCATTTACCTGTACATCACGCGGGGCTATCAGAAAGAGATCTACGCGCTTGCGTATACGGACAAGCTCACGGGAGTACGGAATTTTACGAAGTTCAGGCAGGATGGCGAAGGGATGCTTCAAGCCCCGGACGGGCTCCCGTGCGCACTCCTATCCATCAACATGCTCAACTTCAAGATATACAACGACGTGATGGGGTATTCGGAAGGGGACGCGCTGCTGAAAGCCTTTGCGCGCATATTGGAGCGCGAAGCGCCCCGCCCGGTGCTTGTCGCGCGCATGTTGGCCGATGCGTTTCTGGTGCTGTTCCCCTACAAGGGGAAAGAGGAGCTGGTGACGTATTGCGAGGCATATTCCCGTGCGCTCAATGGTTTCATCGTGTCACGGGAGCAAAATTACCAGTTGGAGTTGCGTTCCGGCATCTGCTGCGTGGAAGACAGCGACGCCTCGGACATCAATTCGCTGTTGGATCGCGCCAACATGGCCTTGAAGACGATCAAGGTGAAGGGCGCGGCCCAGTGGAAATTTTACGACCACACCATGCGTGATAAATTGCTGCGGGAAAAGGATCTGGAAATACGCATGGAAAAGGCTCTTGCCGATGGGGAATTCCTCGTCTATATCCAGCCGAAATATTGGGTCGGGACCCGGGCCCTCGCGGGCGGGGAGGCGCTGGTGCGCTGGAAGAGCCCGGATCAGGGATTCCTTTCGCCAGGTGAATTCATTCCGCTTTTTGAAAAGAACCGTTTTATCGTCAAGCTCGATCAGTTCATGTTCACATCCGTATGCGGCCTGTTGCGCCAATGGCTCGACGCCGGGATCGAGCCCCGCCCCCTGTCGGTCAACGTGTCGCGGATGCAGTTCCACACGCCCGATTTCGTCGAACGGTACATCAGGATAAAGTCCCAGTACGCCATCCCCGACGGCCTGTTGGAATTGGAGTTCACCGAGAGCATCTTTTTCGACAATGTGGCGCTGTTGAGTTCCGCCGTGCATGAATTGCGCCGGGCGGGGATAAAGTGCTCCATAGACGATTTTGGGGCGGGGTATTCCTCGCTCAATGTGCTCAAGGCGTTGCCCGTGAGCGTGCTCAAGCTCGACGGCATGTTCTTCCGTACGGCGAAAGATGATGAGCAGGCCAAGATCGTCATCCGGAACATCATGCGCATGGCCGGGGAACTCAAGATGGCCACGGTTGCCGAGGGCGTCGAGACGCATGAGCAGGTGGCATTTCTGGAGACGACGGGATGCGACATCATCCAAGGTTACGTGTTCGCCCGCCCGATGCCCGCAGCGGAATTTACCGAGCTTCTTGCCGGGGAGGGTGGGCACGCGGAGCGTTGATCGGAAAAAGGCGGTTTGTCCGGAAACCGGGTTGGCCCTTGGCCGTCTTTGCCCCACCCGCGTCAGTGGGGTTGACCCCGGCCCCAACGTGGGGGAGGGGCTTCTCGTTTGGCGGCTTTTCCCCATATCCTGACATCTGTTCCCGATTCCCTGGTGCCCGAGGCATCCGGGGATCGGGCATTTTGCGTCCCGCCTCTTTTTCCTCTTATTCCGAAAGGTGCGGTAGACAGCTACTCTAACAGCGTTATAGTTAGGCTGCTCCCTTCAGGCTCGCCTCGCCGTTGATCCGGCCCGGTCGTCAACATAGCTTCCCGAACAGTATGCTATTCGCTGAAAGGCGAAGGGATTCCAACCGATAAGGGGCTCGACATGCGTTTTTTTGCGGACCGGACCACCACGCTGTTGCAGATTTTCCATGTGATCGTGGACGGATTGTATGACAGCGTGCCCATTTTGCTGTCGTTCATGATCGTCGCTTTTGGCGCGCAGGAAAAGGACGCGGGGGTCATCCTGTCGGTTGCGGCCCTGCTGGGTACGCTGGCGGGCCTGGGCACGAAGGGCTGTTCGCAGCGGTTCGGTTTTTTGCGTACGCTGTGCCTGATCACCGGCGCGTACGGCGTGGGGTATGCGGCGAACACGTTCTCCCAGAATATCTGGTTCTCGGGCTTTTTCTTCGTCATTGCCATGATGGGGTATGGCGTGTTCCACAACGCGGCGTTTTCGTATCTTACGGTGCGCACCGAGCGTTCCATGCTCGGCAAAGTGTTGGGGGACTTCACGGCCATAGGCGACATCGGCCGGATTCCGATCACCGCTTTCGCCGGGTTCCTCGCGGCTTGGAGCTTTGCCGGAATCCCCGGCTGGCGGATCGTCTGTGCCCTGTTCGGGGCTGTTGCCTGTTGCATTACGTTGTACTTGTTGTGGATATGGCTGCGGAACGGAGACGCTGGCGGTTCGCCCTGCGAGGAGCGCAAGAAGCCGCAATCCCTGCTGCCGCCCCTTTCGCTTCTGCGGGATCGCCATACGGCGTCCACGGTCGTCGCCAATATTCTGGACGGCTTCAGCGGCGATCAGATTTTCGCTTTCCTGCCTTTCCTGCTGTTCGCCAAGGGGATGGATCCCAAGGTCATCGGCAGTTTCGCCTTGGCCTTCACCGTGGGCTGCTTCGCGGGGAAAATGGCCTGCGGGCGGCTGGTGGGCATTTTCGGTTCCCGCAAGGTTTTCATCACATCCAAACTGCTTATGTCCGCCCTGTTGGCGGTGCTTGTGACGGCGCAGGGCTTGCCCGTGATCATCGTCACCTCCATCCTGCTCGGCATCGTCACCAAAGGGACCGTCCCCGTCTTGCAGACACTGCTTGTGGAGCCGGTGACGGATCCGCAAGCCTACGATGATCTGTTCGCCGTCAATACGTTCGCTCGCGGCTCCACCAATATCCTGACGCCGTTGCTGTTCGGGTTCATCGCTTCGGCGTTCTCTGCGGAATACATCTATGTGCTGATGGCGATAGTCTCCGTGTTTGCGGTGGCCCCCGTCCTGTTTGGGCGGCCCATGCGCGCTTAGCGATTCCCTTCGTGGGGGTGGAGAACCTTTCCGGAGAAGATAGCCCTGTTTTTTGCCGTTACCGTGCGCGATGTTTCTTGAAGAGGCAGCGTGAGCGACGTACGATGAGGCCGGTCCTAAGAGGCCGTCTTCACCGTGGCGGCACTTCTTTTTCCGTTTCGTCCACAACGGCGTCCAGCCGTTCGCCGGGGCGGACGCCGAACGCCCTCGCAAGCGTAATCAGCATATCCACATTGGGGACGCTGCGTCCGCCCTCCAGTGCGGAAATGGAACCCTTGCTGACTTCGGCGTAGTCAGCAAGCTGCTGTTGGGGCAACCCCGCGGCATCCCTGTAGCGCCTGAGAATCATGGGCATGACGTATTTTGTGATTTTAGTCCGTTCATTTTTCATTCTCCCTTTGTAGCGTTTTTTTACTCTTTGAGTAGTTATAAGTACTCGGTTGAGTGTTTATAGCTACTCGCGAGGTGCGGTGTGGAAACAGGTTGGGAACCGGAAGGGTTTCATCAACCCGGCAAAAAAATTGGTATTATGGCAATAGATGTACTCACGCACATGAGGGAGGCCATAGGGGGAGCAAGGATGAAAGAACTGGGGGCATGGTTGGGAGTGAACCAGTCAGTTCTCTCTGATAGAATATGACGGAACATCATGCCTATCCGTCGTCTACGGCTGTTTGAGGCGGGAACCGTCACAATCCATTTGGGATCCTGACCGGAAAGGGGAAAAAGTACTGGTAAGCTGGCGGGTAGTCTGCGGCAGCGTAAAAGTCCTCTGGGGCAGGAGGCCGCATACGCCAAGAGGCACGATCGTGTCAGGCCCAGGCTTTGGCCTTTTGAGCTGCCGCTGGTCACATTGAGTTCTTCCTGGCGTGGCTTTCCGTTCGTTTCAAAATGGCCTGAGGACAGGGCCGAAGGCTTGGGAGTGGGATTTATTCATTTGAAACCCATAGCCCACAGCGTTTGGCTTGTTTTCACCTGTCAGTGAAATGGTCCATAGGTGAAAAACGGAATACCCCATTTTTCTCCTGTCAGGATATGGCCTTGCATCCAATGGCGCAAGCAGGCAAGGGCTATGGATGCTCCATCCGGCGGAAAGCTCGTTGAGTTCTCCGTCAGCATACTGTACGACGGTAAGAACGCCTGTAGAGGCGAACAAGACGCGTCAAACCGGAAAAGGAGCGTTAAAGACCATGTTGAAGCCAAACGGAGCAGCAGAACTCACTGCATTTACGGAAAAATCTTATAAGGAAACGATAACGCCCATTGTGCCCGGCATTTGGCATGTCCTCGGCGTAGGCCACAGCAACGCGGTCATCATCGAAGGCCGCACCAGCGTCATCCTGGTCGATACGCTCGATACGCTGGAGCGGGGGCAAAAGCTGCTGGAGATTATCAGGAGCAGGACTGAAAAGCCGGTTAAGACCATCCTGTATACGCACGGCCACCCGGATCACCGGGGCGGAGCCGGGGCGTTTTCCGGTACGGACCCGGAAATCATCGCCTTCGCGCCAGCAACCCCTGTGTTGAAGAAAACGGAAATGTTGCAGGATATCCAGAACCTGCGCGGCATCCGGCAATTCGGGTATGCATTGAGCGATGAAGAAAACATCTCCCAAGGCATCGGGATACGCGAAGGGCTCGCCTACGGGGAGTCCCGAGCTTTCCGGCAGCCGACGACCGTCTACGATGAGGACAAGGTCGTCCGCGAAATCGATGGCGTCCGGCTGGAACTGGTCCGGCTCCCCGGCGAAACGGACGACCAGATCATGATTTGGCTCCCGGAGCGGCAAGTGCTGTGCTGCGGGGACAACTATTACGGCTGTTGGCCGAACCTGTACGCCATACGCGGCAGTCAATACCGCGACATAGCGGGCTGGTTGGACAGCCTCGACGAGATTTTGTCCTATTCGGCGACCTACCTGCTGCCCGGACATACGCGGCCGCTGTGTGGCAAGGAGGAGGTCCGGAGCGTGCTGACGGGTTTCCGCGATGCTATCCGGTATGTTCTTGAGAAAACGCTTGCGGGCATGAATGAAGGAAAGGATATAGACACCCTGGCTTCCGAAATCGTACTCCCGCAGGAGTATGCCTCGCTGCCGTATCTGGGGGAGTATTACGGATGTGTGGAATGGACGGTCCGGGCCATCTTTACCGCGTATCTGGGGTGGTTCGACGGTAACCCCACTAATCTGCACCCGTTGCCGCCGAAGGAGCGTGCGGAAAAGGCCGTTGCGCTGGCGGGCGGGGCGGATGCCGTGTTGCGGGCGGCGGAAGAGGCCGTGCGGAAAGGGGAATGCCAGTGGTGTTTGGAGCTGTGCGATCTGCTGTTGACCATAGGCGTGAACGCCGAGGCCGCTCGGCGGCAAAAAGCCGTTGCCCTGACCAAGCTGGCCGCCTATGAAACCAGCGCCAATGGAAGGCACTATTATTTGGTCTGTGCCCACGAATTGGAAAATCGTCATTAGGGAAAACCCGGAATCGTTGAAAAGCGGATCACCGAGTGTCGTAATCCGCTGAAGGAGGCCCTCATCCGTAAGGAAGGGGGCCTTTCGCATTGAATGGAGGCTACCGGAGTGTTGCGCTGAGCCCGGAACCGTCATTCCTTTGCAGGGGCGGTTCGGTGGCATACTGTTGCGGCGCGGTTACTTCAGGATGGCGCCTTCGAAATTTTTGAGGTGGCAGTATTCCGTTCTTTCCTCTCCTTCATTGCTGTGAGCTGGTTGTCCCATACTTTCGCTACTCGGATTCGGTAAGGATACACCTTTTTCTATTGTATGTAATATGTTGTGACAAAAGATTTTTTTGTGAATAGTGTTCTGCCGTGAAGAGTATTTGACTATTTATCATTTTATATATATCAAAAAATCGATATAAGATATCTCATCTTATGTATGACGGCGTTAGGAAAGCGCCCCACCGATGGGGGACGTCGGCAGCGACGATTGAAAGGAGAACGGACATGCATGAACAGCTTATTAAAGAGATTCAGAAGATGGTAAGAGATGGGGAGGTCCCCGCCAAGAGTGTCGCTGAAGCAGTCGGCAAGCCCTATTCGACGCTGATGCGGGAGATCAACCCTTATGACAAGGGCGCGAAGCTCGGCGTGGAGACGTTCATGGCGATCATCGAAACCACGGGTGACCCCACGCCGCTGAAACTGATGGCGTACGAACTTGGCTATAGGCTCATCCCCGACAAGTGATGTCGGGCTCCGCTGTAGGGGATTTTCCCCGTATCGAAAGGGGCAATCCATTGCGGTGGGAAGGCCCCTTCCGGAGCTCATCCCCCGATTTCGAAGGGGAGAGGAAGCCCTGCGGACGATGGGGCGAACCGTTGTGAAGCTGTACCGCTTGGAGGTGTGGAACCCTGCCGTTGGTAGAAGGACATAAAAAAGAGGAGAAGCAATTCCTTCTCCTCTTTTTTATGCGAAGATATATGGGATTTCCATTCCACGGCAATATTTCCGTAGGCGAATGCATTGTTACGTTGAAGAGTTCTCTTCCGGTATTCAGCAAGAAAGTTACGCCGTTGTCTGTATTGAACTCGCGCCCGCAGCACATATTCCGTCTCACTTCAGCTGATTACCGGGAATACATGAGAAGATTCCTGTCTCATGTATTCCCTTTTTATCTTTTGAAATTATTCGTGGTGAGGAGGGCTGTCTGGGGAGAGGGGCTCCTCTGAAACCTTAGAACAGGGCCACGCCCAGTGCAACGACAATGGTCGAGATAGTGGCCCATGTTGCGAGGATGACGATGGGCACGGTCCTCCAGATGGCTTTCGTATTCGACCATTCATTGCCGTGCAGCAGCGAGGCGCTCGCGCTGGCGGCCGGAGTGAGGAACGCGATGTGGACGCCCATGACCACCATGATGATGGCAAGCTCGGGAGGAACGTTCATGCCTGTACAGTAGCTGTAGACGACGGGCATCAGGGCGATTCCCGTTGCGCCGTTGTTCATGAACTGCGTGAGGACGGTAGCGAAAAAGCCCATGCACAGCGCGAATACCAGCGAAGATTCGTTTCCGAAGAAGGGTGTCATCAATGCCATGAGGAACTTGGTGATCCCGCTTTCGTCGTTGGCCATGGCATGGGAAAGGGGCATCACCACGGCGAGGATGAGAATGATCCCCCACGTCACGCCGGAATCCACCATCGTCTTGAACCGGAGCAGCGGCTTGCCGTCGACCTTGAGGAGACACATCACGGTTACGAGGAGCATACAGATGCCCGTGTTCCCGATGGTCTTGAAGAAGCGGGCGATGCCGGACGTGGCGGGCAGGATGTTGGGCAAAAGCAGCAGGACGACCAGCGCGAACAGAAACCCCATCACGATTTTTTGGACTTTATTCAGCCGCAGCGCGCCTTCCGTGTCCAGCCCTTCCGTATCCAGCGAGATCAGTTTCCTCATGTCGGGCTTGAACACGTACTTGGCCATGACGATGAACAGCAGGGAGCACAGCGCGCAGCATGTTATCGCAATGATCATGTACTTCGCGTAATCGATGGTCACGCCGGACATGTTTTCATACGCGCCGAGTACGGTAAACGGAACCTGCTTGAACGGGATGATCGACATGCCGATTTGCGCCGCGTACACGATGCCGAAAACCATCATCGTCGGATAGCCTTCGCCCTTTTGGTAGCCGCACTTGTCACAGATGCCGTACAGGATGCTCCAGCCGATAACGACCGCCGGGGATGCGCTGGTCAGTGCTCCCAGCAGCATGATGGACAGGAAAAACGCATAGGTGAACAGCCAAGGCTTCCCCGCGACGCATTTGCGGGTGATGAACCACAGCGAGATGAATTTGGACAAGCCGTAATAGTTGATGGTCGCGCAGAAGACGAAAATGAAGAACATCATCATAACGAGCGGATCGCCGAAACTTGTCTGGAACAGCTCGTTGGGCTTCATGCCGCCGATGAGCATGAGCGCCAGCAGGCCCGCCATGCTCGGCCAGATGATGTCTATGAAAATCCAGCCGTACAGCACTCCGAGAAAGATGCCGATCAGATTCATCCCCAGCAGGGTCAAAGGGGGTATGGGCGTGAGCTGGCCGCAGCCGAACATGATCAGGAGGCTTATCAGGGAGTGGGCGTAATAGGCGATTTCTTTGTCTTTGCAAGAGGGAAGAAGTGGCATGACCGGTTCTCCTCGCGGGGTGCCTCTGTAACAGGGTTGTTCTTGCCTGTTGGCAAAAAGGGGGGAGGCCGTTTCCCGTCCTCTTGCGAAGACGGGAAACGGAGGGTCTTAAAACCGGGTGGAAGGGGAGGGTGTTTTCGGAATCAGACGGCCTTGGGAGGCGTCGGCCAGCTGAAGTTGTCCATGTAGTAGCGGTATGGCTTGATGGGGTAGTCGTTCAAGGGAACGGGGACCGTATGGACTTCCCGCTTGCCGTCGACCTGCTTCTGCTCGATCCACTTGAGCCAGTGTTCGTTGTCCCGTTCGGGGTAATCTTCGCGGTAATGTCCGGCGCGGGATTCCTTGCGCATCAGGGCCGCATTGAGGCACAGCTCGGTAAGGAGCACCGTGGACGTGGCCTCGAACAGCTTGGCGAGTTCGTGCGGATCTCGCGCTCCCAGATGCGGCAGCACTTCCGCACGGATTTCCTCCACACGGTCGAGCCCGCGCGAAAGCCCCTTGCCCGTCTTCATCAGCGCGATGTCGGGGGCGCTCATGACCTCGCGCATGTCGGAGATGACATCCTTGGGCGCGATGCCGTCCTTACCGAGGTATCCGGTGAACGCTTCAAGCCGGGAGGCGGCGTACGCTTCATCAAAGGCCACTGCATCGTGCCCCTGTACGAACTGCGCGGCGGCTTCCCCGGCCGAATAGCCCGTCGTCGCCGTGATGCATGTGGCCCAGCCGCCCATGTAGACGCCCGGATCGGGATTACGGGCAAGCCCGGCGGCGTACAGCCCCTTTATGGCGGTGGAGCCGTCGAGATCGGCCACAATGCCGCCGTAGGTATGGCGCACCTGCGGCATCCATTCCAGTTCCTGCCCGAAGAAGTCTATGCCGAGTTCGCGCAGCTTCTTGTCGTTGAGGCCCATCCAGCCCGCTCTGGGGCGCATGGTTTCCACATCCTCGGGCTTCATCTGGCTGCAATCGAAACGGATGGGGCCGTTTCCGGCTCTCACTTCGTGCACCATGCCCCGGGTATTGTAATGGGGATCGGCCTTGGCTCCGAATTTTGGGGAGTATTTCTTCATGAAATCCTCTCCCTTGGCGTTCAGGAACCGGGCTCCCTTGGGAAGAAGGCCCGTTTGCCCTTCCCACGCGAAATCGACAGGCACGTTCCACACCTTCCAGAATTCGAAATTCCGCATGGCGCAACCCGCGTTCCAGGCGATGCTGACGCCTTCGCTGGCTGGCGTGTTCTGATGGTAGGAGGGCTTCCAGCCGCCCGTATTGGTGGCGAGCAGGACGGCGCGGGCCTTGATGAAGACGGGCACCCCGCTCTGGCTGTGGAAGCCCACGGCCCCGGTCACGCGTTCGCCGTCGGTGATGACGTCGGTGATGACCGTGCGCCCAAGCCGCCGCACGCCCCGCTTTTCGCATTCCTGCTTGAGCAGGCGGGCTTTTTCGATGCCGCCCATCCCGTAGGGGTGGTAGTAATAATAGCGCATGTAATCAAGGGCTCGCTGGGGGATGAAGCACAGTTCGCCCTTATCGTTGCGGACGAATTTGTGCCCCAGATTCTCAAAATCCATGAACCGGTCATAGGATTGCGTCAGAATCTGCCCGAGAAGCTTCTGGTCGGCGAGGCCGTCGTAATAATACACGAGATCGTCGAGCAGATCGTCCAGCTTCATATCGGGCTGCTTGACGATCATGTCCCCGCCGGAAAGCCCGCCCAGCCCGCCCCAGTCTCGGGGGCCCTTGTCCACGACCAGCACGTCGCCCAGAAAGTCCCTGGCGCGCATGGCAGCCCACATCCCGCTGAAACCGCAGCCGATAACCAGCAGGTCCGTCGTATATTGATAGCCTTGTTCTTTCATATGCGCCTCGCTTACCGGTTGTCGGCTTCGATTTGATCAAGGGTACGGGCAAAACGTTCCTTGAAGGGATGCACATAGATGGCCCCGGAGGGGCAGTTCAGCTCGCAGTTGAAACAGGTCATACAGTCGTCGGTATAGGTGATGCGGGACTTGCTGCCGCAGGTCATGCAGCGCAGCGCCTCGGCGAAGCAGGCTTCCATATCCAGAGGCCGCAGGGTTTCCGCAAAAGGATCATCGGCCGGGGCGGGGAGGCTGGCGCGCTCCTGTCTCGGTTCGTGGCGGATGACTTCGCGGGGCCATTGTTCTTCGGGAAGCTCGGGACGCTTGCGTTCGCGTTCGCCCCGGATGTCCGCGCCCTTGAGCATCCGATCGATGGAAAAGGCGCATTCGCGTCCGCCGGCAATGGCGCTGACGACGGAAGAGGGGCCCGTGGCGGCGTCGCCTGCGGCGAAGATCCCCCATGCCGAGGTGGAGAAGGTGACGTCTTCAATCACGATGCGTCCCTGTTCAATACGCACGTCCTTGGCGAACCCGTCCAGCTCGGATGCTTGGCCGATGGCGAAGATAATATGATCGGCCCGGATGCGCATGGTGGCGTTTTCATCGAACAGGGGCGCGAAACGTCCCTGCTCGTCGACGACCCGGATGCACGTTTTCAGTTCCATGCCCGCGACGTGCCCGTTTTCTTGAAGGATGGTGCCGGGGCCGAACCCGCAATGGCATTCGATGCCCTCCCTCAGGGCGTCCGCCTGATTGTGCGGATACGCGGGCATGGTTTCGCGCGACTCAAGGCAGGCCATGCTGACCTTGGCGGCACCGAGCCTTTTGGCGGTGATGGCGGCATCCACGGCGACGTCTCCGCCTCCGATGACGAGCACGTCTCCGGACAGGCGGGGCTGTTCGTCGCCCCGGTTGGCGCGCAGGAACTCAAGGCCCCAGTGGACGCCGGGAAGCTCGACGCCTTCCATGCGTACCTTGCGGCTGACCGTCGTTCCGGGGGCCAGCATGACGGCTTTGAATCCCAACCGTTTCAGGTCGGAAAGGCTCAGGTCCGCGCCTTCGCCGATCTTCGTATTGCAGCGGAAGGCGATGCCCATCGCTTCAAGCCGGGCGATGTGGGCCGCAACGATCGCGTCGGGAAGCCGATACGCGGGGATGCCGTACCGCAACATGCCGCCGGGAAGCGGCATCGCCTCGAAAACCGTCACCGGATACCCCATCTGTGCGAGGAACCACGCGCAGGAAAGCCCCGCCGGGCCGGAGCCGATTACCGCGACCTTTGTGATGTGCCTTCGGGCGGGCTTTTCGAGAGGAGCCTTCAGATCCCAGTCACCCATGATCTGCTCGACGGCATTGATGTTTACCGCCTCGTCCACATGGTTCCGGGCGCACTTTTTCTCGCAGGGATGGAAACATACCCGGCCCGTGATGGCCGGAAACGGCTGGACGCTGCGGTAGCGCCGGGCCGCTTCGCCAAGGTGCCCCTGCTGGATCAGGTAATGGTTGCCGCGAATGTCGACCCCGGCGGGGCAAGCCGCCATGCAAGGGGAAAGGGCCTCTTGCGCGGGTTCGAGCCTGAAAACATCCAGTGGGCATGTCTTGGTGCAGGTTCCGCAGCCGGTACAGGCCGCAGGATCGATGCTGTGGATCATATGAACTCCTTTTACGCATCTGATTGGGAAGGTGACTGCCCCTGTGGGGACAGTGTGTCCGAAACATGGCTGCCGCCGTGGTGTTTTTCTTTGGTCGGGAAAGCAATATGAAAGGGACCCTCCTCTAGGCTGCATGGGGACGGACGTCACGGCAGCGAAATGTTGTGCGTCGTTGATAAAGAGTAAGCAAAGGGTGTTCCAGCTCGTTATTGTATCGTTTTTATTGTTTTTTATTTAAAAAGGAAGAATCCGCATTTCTTTTTTTGTCTTGAAAACGGACAATTTTGTATGTTGCCGTATTGTTTCCGGACGGCTATGTTGGCGAGGGCTGAACGGTCGATGGGCCGCGGTGAAGGAGAAGGATATGGCGAAAGAAAAGGCGTGGTATGCGGACAGTGCTGTCGGGACGTTGCTCGCGGATCTGTTTGAAGGAAAATGGTCCCCCGAATTGCTCGCACAGCTTGCCCAGATCCCGCTCGCTGAAGCGGAGCGGGGTGCGTTCCCCGGCTGTCCGCCTTCCTCCGGGAGGAAACGCCGGTTCCGTCTGGTGGAGCGCGTCCAAGCCCACAAGGAGGCGTGCTCGTTTTTGCTGGCCCGGCCCTCCGGCTCCGGTATCGAATCGTTTTTGCGGCTGTCTGCGGATGGGGAAGAGCTTGGGGCACTGGAAACGATGTTGGGGCTGGGCTTGAGCCGCATGAACACCTTGCGCCCGGCGGGGATCAATCTCGTCCTCCGCCTCGTCCATCGAAGCCTTCTGGGAGTGGGCTTGCGAGGACTGAACGCCGATGGGGCGAAGCGGTACCGGCGTCTTTGCCGTGACGTGCACCCGCTCATCGTTTGTTCAGGCAGCAATACGCCTTCGCTTGCCCGGCTCTTTTTCCGGGCGCGGGGGCTGGCCGTGAAGTTCGGGGACAGACGCGACATGGCGCTCTTCGACCTGCTCGTCGGTTCCATAAACGTCTGCAATACGCCGGAACACGGGAACCCGCGTTTCCACGCTATCATGGCCCGCGGGTATGCGGCGCTTGAGGCGCTCAAAGAACCGGACCTGTTCGAACAGGCGGCACCCTATCTGGGCATTTACCATTTCATTGAGGGGAACTACGAACAGGCAATGAACCTCTTTTCCCGCGCAAGCCGGAAACTACGCGCGCAGGAGCACCATCTCGTCGAAATGTTTTATGTCAGGCACTGGAGCTTTGCGGCTTCCTGCCGGGGGAATTTTGAGCTGGCGGCCGGGCTGCTGCTCTCGCGGCTGCGCATGTTCGCCGCGCGCAGCGACAACCAGCTCGCCCGTTCCATACGCGGGCAGCTTGCGGCGTTGTATCTGCGCATGGGGCAATATGAAAAGGCGCTGGAACAGCTGGACATAGCGCAAATAGGCGTTTCGCCGCAGGTGGATATCGTCAGCGGCGTCACCAATGCGCGCCACCTCGCCTACTACCATATGCTGTCCGGAAATCCGAAGGCGGCCTACAAGGTGCTCCATTCGGCACTGGATGAGGCACGGCGTCAGGGGTATGAGCGCCCGATTTATCTGGGAGGCGCACTGCTTGAGCTTTTGTGCGCCTTTCAGGAGCAGGGATGCCCGCCGCTTCCCTGCTATTCGGCGGAGCAGGAGCTGCAACGCTGCCTCAGGGGGCCCAACCGTATGTTGCGGGGCGTTGCGGCCCGCTTGTCCGGCAACGCGCTGATGCGCGGAGGAAATGAGGATGGGGCGCTCGGCCTGTATCAGGACAGCCTCGCACTGCTTGAAAAGATAGGCTGCCCGCTTGAGGCGGCGAAAACGCGGCTGGCGCTGGCTTCACTGGCGTTACGGCGCAACGACAAGGAAAAGGCCGTGCTGCTCGTGAGCGACGCATGGCCCATGTACGATTGTCTCAAGGATTTTTTCTGGCCGGAGGAACTGCTTGCTCTGGTCCCCACCTACATGCGCAAGCATGGGGACGCCAATCTTTCCTCGCGGGCCCTTCTCGAAGCCTACCGTGAAAGTTTTTCCCCCCACAGGACATGGGAACAGTTCGAGGCCTTTTCGCAGGCTTTGTTGGCGGAGTCGGCCCGCATCCTCGGCACTACGCAGGGATACCTCTTTCATGTCCCGTATCCACATGCGCCGCTCCGCCTTGTGGCCGTTCTCGGAGGCAAGCTCGAATCCGTGACGTATCCTTATGCCTCCCTGCCCGATCTCATGGAGCTCGTAGCCGAGGGAGCTCCGCTTATTCTGGACAATGTGCAGGAAGGGGGGATGGGGTTCGGAAGCATGTTGATCGGCATCCCCATAGACTGCCGTCCCGATGGGGTTTATGCGCTGTGCCATGTCGGGGCTTTTTTGCCGGAGGTCCGCACCGTCCTTGAAGAGAATGTGCTGAAAGATATCGGGCGTGTCCTTGCCTGGGAGTGTTCCCGCGTCATGGAGCGGGAGCGGCGTCATGCGGAGCGCCTTGAGACGCTTGCAGATACGTCTGGAGAGATGATCTGCGTTTCCGATGAGATGGAACGGTTTCTCGGCGATGTGGAACTTGCGGCGAAAACCGACGCTTCCATCCTGCTTTGCGGGGAATCCGGCGTGGGCAAGGAGATGGTGGCCCGGTACATCCACGAGAAAAGCGGCAGGAGCGGCAGGCTTGTCATCATCAACATGGCGAGCCTTCAGGACGAGTTGTTCGAGAGCGAGTTCTTCGGGCATGAAAAGGGATCTTTCACGGGAGCCATGACCAGCAAGCCCGGTCTGGTGGAAATGGCCGAAAACGGCACGCTGTTTCTGGATGAATTCACGGATGCCAGCACGCGGGTGCAGGCCAAGCTCCTGCGGGTCCTTCAGGAGCGCTGCTTCCATCGCGTGGGCGGAACGCAGACCATCAGCGTGAACTTCCGCCTTATCGCGGCCTCCAACAGGGACATCACCCATGCGGTCAGGCAGGGGTTCTTCCGCGCGGATCTCTACTATCGCATCGCCGTGATCAATCTGAAAATCCCTCCGCTGCGCGAACGCAAGGCCGACATCCTCGCCATTGCCCGCTACTATCTGCATTTTTTTTCGCACTGGCATCATCGGGAATGCGTTCAGGATTTTTCTCCGGAAAACCGCCGTATTCTGGAAAGCTGGAGTTGGCCGGGGAATATACGCGAGCTGCGCAACGTCATCGAGCAGTCGGTCGTCTTGACCGGGGGGCGACACCTGACGCTTCCTGATCCGGTGGAGCATACCGAGACTTCCCGAGGCGTCGGGGCTCTGGGAGGTGGGGAGATGCCCGAAGAGTTGTTTTCCGGAAATCCGTCTCTGGCGGATCTCGAAAAACGGTATATCGAGAGGACGCTGGAGCAGTCGGGCTGGCGGATTGAAGGGAAGAGGGGAGCACTCGCCGTGCTGCGTATAAGCCGATCCGCATTGTACGACAAGATGCGGCGGTATGGAGTGAAGAGGCCCTTTTGAGGACTGATGCCTCTGAAGGCCGTCATAGCTAAAGTAAAACATGAAGGATGAGCGACAAAAAAACATTCCCAAAACGGCGAAGGGAGGCAAACGCGGGACGGAGAAAAGAGGCTGCCAGCCTTTGCGTGAACGGCTGGCAGCCGCGGAGATGATCTCAGGATTCGTAGACGATGCGCCCTCCGGAGATGGTCTTGAGCACGGAAAGCGTTTCGATGGACTCGGGCGGCACGGTCAGCGGATTTCCGGAAAGCTGCACAAAATCCGCATAGTATCCGGGAGCGATTGTACCGACGGCATGATCCCGTGCGCTGCACTTGGCGGCATTGACGGTGTAGGCTTTGAGGGCGTCGAGCGGCGAGATCCTCTGATCAGGGCCGAGAATGCGCCCCGCCGTGGTTGTGCGGTTGACGGCGGTATGGATGGAACGGATGGCATCCACGGGCTGCACCGGAGAGTCGACATGGAGGCCGAAGGGAATTCCCATGCGCACGCAGGAACCGCAGGGATCGAGCCGCGCGGCCCGCTCTTCGCCGAGGAACAGGTTGACGTGGCGCTCGCCCCAGACGTTGACGTGGCGGACAAAGAACGTCGGCGTGACCCCGCAGGCATGGAGCCGGGACAGCTGTTCGTCAGTCGCCATCTGCACATGGATGATCATGTCTCCGGGGACTTTCCTCGGGCACTTTCGGAGGGCCTCTTCAAACCCCCGCACGACGAATTCGATGGCGGCGTCGCCATTGGCATGGAAGGCGACGGGGACGCCTTGGCAGTGGTACTTGGCAATCAGCTCGGCGATCTGCTCGGGCGTGAGGACATGATCTCCGCAAAAATCGGGTTTGCAGGCGTAAGGCTCCCCGAGCACGGCGGTCAGGGACTGGATCGAGCCGTCCGCAAACGATTTCACCCCCCCGTAGTAGAGATAGCCGGAAACGGGCATGTTCCATGTGCCGAGTTCGAGCATTTCATCCATGATGTTGGGCATGAAATGCAGGTAGCCTCGGGCGTTCATGCGTTTTTCCCGGGCCAGCCGGTTGTAGGCGCGGAGAATGCCGTGAGCGCCGTTGCTGAGGCCGATGCCTCCATCCTGAAACATCGTGAATCCCGCACGGTTATAGTCGGCGATCGCATATTCGATGTTCTCAGGGAGCTTCTCGGGCGGGCAGGCCGGAATCTTTTGAAATACCTTGAAATAGGCGTTCTCTTTAAGCAGTCCTTCCGGCATCCCGTCATCCCCGAGTACAACCATTCCGCCTTCGACGGAAAAATCCGCGGTGACGCCGAGCTTGGCGAGGCCGAGCGTGTTCGCATACCCCATGTGGCTCGTGATGTGTGATACGAAAACAGGCCGCTCCTGACTGACCGCATCGAGATCATGGCGGGTCAAGTGGCGGTGGTCGCTCATGCCTGTGTCGTCGTAGCAATACCCTATGATCCATTCCGTGTCGGTCTGCGTGACGGCGTGCGTGCGAAAGGCGGACAGCAGGTTGCCGATGGTCCCGTGGGCCGTATCACAGAAAAATTGGGTGCGGCACTGCGCGTACATGGAAAGGTGGCTGTGCGAGTCTATGAAGCCGGGGAGGAGCACGCCTTCCTCCAGATGGATTTCCTTGCGCCGATGCCGGGGGGCGAGCGCACGGAGTTCTTCCAGCGTGCCGACGGCGAGAATTTTTCCTTCACTGATGCAAACGGCTTCGGCTGTGGGTTTTCCCTCGTCCATAGTAAGTATTTCCGGGCAGGAGATAAGCGTGCATTCGTTTGTGAGCATAACCATTTCCTTTTTAAACCGATGAGGCGCGGCCGCGCCGCACGTGGAAGAGAAGGACCGTCCCACCCCACCGGACTGGTGCGGAGGTACGGCCGCCGTTACCACTGCTTTTGTCCGACCAGCTTCAGGGCGAACATGGCGGCGATGCCAATAACGGTGATCGCGCCGTAGATCATGAGGATTTCCATTCCCGTGAATGTGTAGAACGCGGGGGCGAAGAAATAGAGGATGGGAGCGCACGTTACGAGGATGCCCACATTGAAGAAGGCGAGTTCAAGCGTGGCGGGCGTGCTGAAATCCGGGTCGATGATGCGCAGAAGCAGCAGGCCGGTGGCTGTGGAACCGCAACAGCAGCCGAACTGGCAGAGCACCCGCTCAGGCCCGTAATTGGTCCGGCGTCCGAACCAGAGGTTGAGGGCGAGGGCGAACAGGGTGACGCTGAACGCCACGAGGAAGATGGGGATGACGTACTGCTTGAGGACGACGATATGGATGGACATCAAGGTGGCGGTCAGCAGGTAGTCCACGGAGGCCCCGGTGATGCGGGTCTGGGCAACGGGGTCCATGAGCCTGCCCGCGCCGAGCTTGAGGAGCAGGGTACGGAGCAGCCACGCGACGATAAGTCCGTGGATGAAGAACATCGGCATACTAAGGGTGGCCCCGAATCCCTTAAGCCACTTGTATTGGTCAAAGAACGGCTTGATGTGGGCTTCGATCCAGCTCAGTTCGGCATAGGTGATGAGATAGACGATGCCGACGAGGGCGACATGGAAGGCCAGCGTGTCGATGGTGGAGGCGTGGGTCGTTTCGCGTCCGTTGGTTGCGGTGGACTTCTCGTCCATGATGCCGGTCAGGAATTCTTTGGTGATGGAAGCTCCGGTCTTGTTGGCGTTGAGGCCCTTGCGGACGAACCAGCGGGCGACGGGCACGCCGACGATGGCGGCCGAAAGGAAGCCGAGCGCCGCGTAGATCACGCCGACGGTGGCGCAGTCGGCGATGCCGCCCTTTTCCCACAGCGTGCCGAAGGCATAGGCTTGCCCGGGGCCCTGCGTATAGCCGTGGGTTACGATCATGCCGATGAATTCGCTGAGGCTGTTTCCGGTCGCCAGATTATACAGCCAGATCACCGCGCCGCCGATGAGGGCTTGGGCGGGAAGGCTGATTGTCCAGATCAGCGTCTGCCACATGCCCCCGCGCACGACTTCCTTGGACGTATTTTCCTGATTGCCGCGCGGGCGTGTCAGCAGAAGCGAAATGTAGCTGATGTTGAAGGCGTGGAACAGGAACCAGTTAAAGCTGCTGCTCGTGATCTGCCATTCTCCTATTTTAAGCCAGCCCGTGGAAACGATGGCAAAGCCGATCAGTCCGCCGATGATGCTGGCAGGGACCAGATAGTCCTGAAACAGTTTGACTTTTGCGCGCAGCAGGGTGCCGATGAGCAGCATCAGCGAAAGGAGGCCGAAAAGGATGAGATTTTCAAAACCGCTTCCCATGACAAAACTCCGTCTTTGAGGTTGACCCGAGCGTTTGAGAGCGCTGAGCCCATGCGGGCTCTCTCTGGACGTCTTTGTCTGCAAGCGGTATTCCATAAAAAAAGAATAAATAAATTTCGTTTGTTATGCGTTAAGGACCTTCCCAAAAGTGTCATTTGTCATTATACTGAGACAAAACAATATCATGCTGTATTTATTTGTTTTTAAAGAAAAATGTCTCTTTTTTATGACAGAAATGTCTTGTTCTTCTGCCTGACGTGGGATGCATACACTGGGAGACTTTATGTCCATGCCTTTTCCCATCGCTTCGGATGAGGATTTCAAACGGCTTGTTGAAAACCCGTTGTTCCATCAGCTGCTTGATGCCCTGAGCATCGGCGTTTCGCTCACGGACCCTACGGGGACGGTCAGGTATTTTTCGCAGTCCTGCTACCACATCTATGGGCTTGATCCGTCCGAGAGCGTCGTAGGCAAAAAAATCGACGCCATATTCCAGACGGGAAGGGCGGGCGTCCTCAATTCGTTGCAGACACGGCGGATCAATACGGTGAACAGCATCTCCTACAATGGAGTCGAAGGGTTATGCCGCCGTTGCCCCATTCTGGACGACAAAGGAAATCTGGTCTGCTGCCTTTCGGAAGTGATCGTTACCACGCACGACAATGAGCGCATTGAGGAGCTGTTGCACAACCTCCAGCAGCTCAAACGCAAGGTCGGGTACTTCATCGCACAGGAAACGACGGGTGGGGGCCTGCGTACGTTTGACGATCTCGTCGGCGATACCAGCGTGATGCAGGCACTCAAGGCAATGGGGAAGCGGTTCGCGCGCAGCAGGGAGCCCGTGCTGATCCTCGGGGAAAGCGGCACGGGAAAGGAATTGTTCGCGCAGGCCATCCACAAGGCGAGCCCTCGCGCGAACGGATCCTTCATTTCAGTAAACTGTGCGGCCTTGCCGCGTGAATTGGCTGAATCGGAACTGTTCGGCTATGTGGAGGGCGCCTTTACCGGAGCGCGGAAAGGCGGGCAGAAGGGCAAGTTCGAGCTGGCGGACAAGGGCACGATCTTTCTCGACGAGATCGGCGAACTCCCGCTGTATCTTCAGGCAAAGCTGCTGCGCGTGCTGGAGAGCAATGAGATCCAGAAGATCGGGATGAGCGGCAGCAAGTATTCGGATTTCCGCCTCATCGCCGCAACCAACCGCAACCTGCCGGAACTCGTGGACAAGCGGCAGTTCCGCGAGGATCTGTATCACCGCCTGAACATCCTTGAGCTGAGTCTGCCGCCCCTCCGCAAGCACCGTGGAGACATTCCGTCCCTGATCACCCAGCTCATCGAGGGGATCTGCGGACCGCAAAAGGCGCTTGAGATGCGGGTCTCGCAGGACGTGCTCGACCTCTTCATGCGGTACGGCTGGCCGGGGAACGTGCGGGAACTCAAGAATGTGCTCGCCTATGCGTACTGTTGCATGGACGACGACGCGGTCGAACTGACGCCGCGCTATCTGCCCGAGCGGCTTTTTATGGGCTCTCGCTCGGAGGATGTGCCCTCAGCCGTGGAGCCGGGCGCGTTTTCTTTTCAGGCCATGCAGCGGGAGGCGGAAAAGAGGGCCATTGAATCCGCGCTGTCGCTGGCGGGCGGCAACAAAAGCAAGGCGGCGAAGCTGCTCGGATTTTCAAGGAACACCCTCTACCTGAAAATGAAGGCGCTGGGCATGGGGCTCAAAAGGAAATAGACGTGAAAAGGCCAAGAGGCCCGAGTCTCTCCGCCTATCCTGTTCATGAAACCGTGCGCATATGTCTTTACAAGAATGCGGTCGAAACGGTGTCAGAGTGGCCGGAAGCTTGGAAATCGGGCATGATCAGAGTGAGGAGGCCAACGCCTCCTCCTCACTCAGCGCGTTGGGACTCCCCTATATGGCGGTCCAGCCTCCATCGATGTGGATGACCTGCCCCGTGATATAGCCGGACGCGGGGGAAGCGAGGAACATGGTCAACCCTTGGATATCTTCCGCGAAGCCCACCCGGTTCATGGTGGTTTGCCGGGCGAGAGCCTCGACGACTTCCGGCTTGTCGAAGAGCGGGGCGGTGAGTTGCGTCTTGAAGAAGCCCGGCGCGATGGCATTGGCCGTGATGCCCGTTCCGGGCCGCGACCATGCTTCGGCCATGCCCCGCGTGAGTTGGGCTATTCCGCCCTTTGACGCTCCGTAGGGCAGGCCGTTGGGGAAGGCCCGGCTGCTTTGAAGGGAGGCGATGTTGATGATGCGCCCCCATCCTTGCCGCATCATTTCAGGCACGAGGGCCTGAGCGAGGAAGAACGGCGCGGAAAGATTGAGCCGCAGCGTGTATTCCCAAATCTCGGGCGTGAGTTCGTTCCACGGCTTGCGCGGATTCAGCCCGGCGGCATTGACGAGGATGTCCGGCGCGCCGAAAGGCTGGGACGCCTTTTGGGCGAGTTCCGGCAACGTCTTGAGTTCGCTCACATCGAAGGCAATGCAGGCGATGCGTTTGTTTTGGTCCGGGTCCCGATGGGCAGAGCGTGCCGCGGGATCGGAATCGTACGCGAGATGGCCGCCCTGCTGTTTCAAGCTCAAAAAGATCTCGTCCGCCGAGGCCTCGAGGCGATCCAGCGTGCGGCCGACGAGGATAAGGTTGGCTCCGGCGTGGAGCAGGGCATGGGCCATATATTTGCCGAGCCCGGAACCCGCGCCGGTGACAAGCGCGGTATGGCCTTGAAGCGAAAAGAGTTGCGTCTGAAGGGGGGAGCATGCTTCCGTATCGCGTTGACAATCCATGAGAGCCTCCGGCCGCGTAGTGTTTTTGTGTTTTGGACTCGGTGCTGTTTAACGAGACGCCGTGTTTCGAAACCGCTATTCGATGTAGATCATCCGTTTGGTCATTCCCCCGTCGACGACGAGGTTGTGCCCGTTGACGAAATCGTTTTCCTCGTGGGCAAGGAACAGGCAGGCGTTGACGATGTCGCGGGGGATACCCACACGCCCGGAAGGATGCTGGGCATGATCCAAGTGGGAAAGCGTTTCATAGCCGTCGACCTGTATCCAGCCGGGGCTTACGGCGTTGACCGTGATCGGCGTGGCGCTCAGGGAGACGGCCAGCGTGTTCGTGAGGGAGACAAGCCCCCCTTTTGAAGCGCCGTAGGCCTCCCATCCCGCTTCGTTCTGGTTCCAGCGGGTGGAGGCGATATTGATGATGCGCCCGTAACCCTGCCCCGCGTTGGCCTTGATGAAGGCCTGCGCGCACAGGAACGCGCCGCGCAGGTTTACGGAAAGGGCGTTGTCGAATTCGTCGGCGGTCATTTCCATGACGGGCTTGTGGAAATGGGCGAGGGCCGCGTTGTTGACGAGTATATGGACGGCGCCGTGCCGTTCCGTCACCCGCCGGAAGGCCTCGCTGACGGCCTCGGCCTGTCTCAAGTCGGTTTGGATGAAGCCAATACCGTCAGGCAAGGCTTTGTGCTGTTCCACGTCGAGAGCCGTGACCGCATACCCCGCGCGCTGGAAGCCTTCGCAAAGGTGAAGCCCTATGCCGCCTGTGCCGCCCGTGATGACGCATATCCTCACGCCGCACCCCGTTATGCTGAGACAGCCTCAGCGTTTTTTATGTTCTTCTGCGGGAGCTGCGCAAGCACGATCGCGCAGAACATAAAGGCGCATCCCATCGTTTCCCGTATAGTCAGTTGCTGGTCCAGCATGACGAATCCGGCCAGTACGGACACCACAGCCTCGAGGCTGAGGATCAGGGAGGCGACCGTGGGATTCATGCCTTTCTGTCCCACGATTTGCAGCGTATAGGCAACGCCGCTCGACATGATCCCCGCATAGAGGACGGGTTTCCATGCGGCGAGGAGCTGCGTGATGTCCGGCGTCTCAAAGAGCAGCATGGGAACCGCGCAGAGCAGGCCGCAGACGAAAAACTGGATGCAGGACATTTTGACGCCGTCCACGCGCAGTGTGAAGTAGTCGATGATCAAAATGTGGATGGAAAACAGGATGGCGCAGATGAAGATCAGGAAATCGCCGAACTGGATGGTCAGGCTCTCCGTAATGCAGAGAAAATAGAGGCCGACGATGGCCAGCGCCACGCCGAGCCAGACGAACAGGCCGCACCGTTTTTTGAAGAACAGCCCGAGGAGCGGGACGATGATGATATAGAAGGCCGTAATGAACCCCGCCTTGCCCACGGACGTGTACATGATGCCGATCTGCTGAAAACAGCTTGCGAAGCAGAGCATCACACCGCAGCACACGCCGCCGATCCAGAGCTGGCCCTTCGATTTCGCGTTCGAAGGCCTGATGCCGCCGGGGGAGGAGGGGTTCAGCCTGTTGAGCAGCGCGATGCAGGGAATGAGGAACAGGCCGCCGATAAAGGAGCGCACGCAGGTAAACGTGTAGGGGCCCACATAATCCATGCCTACGCTCTGGGCGACGAAGGCCACTCCCCAGATGACGGCGGTGAGAAGCAGTAGAAAGGAATTCCGGAGTTGCAGCGTGTTCATGGTCGGTGTGATAGCCCGAGAAGGCCGGGGATGCAATAAAGCCGGGCGGCTTTCTTGGCAGGGTGGGGCACTGTCCACAAAGGGGAGCCGTGGGTGTCCAGCGTCCTCTGATACTGAGACGCCATTTGGGGAAGAGGCGAGGGCGCCGCGCTTGAGGACGGCTGATGCCTTTTGGATCCTGATCGTCCGACATCTTGATAACACGCTGTTTCTAGCGTAAAATGAGATACTTTAGTCGATAATGTGGCTCCAAAAACGTTTTTGGCTCTCATTATTGGAAAAATGGGAAGGAAAACGCGTATAGTGATCCGCCATTTAGCCTTGGCCTGCTGATTCAGGATGTGCGTGGCTGGGCGATTTTGAAAATGGCCGTCATCCAAAATGTGAATGGGTTCGCATTATGACAACATCTTTTTCCAAAGCACAATATGTTTCCGGTGAGCACGAAGACTGCCCGGAGAGCCTGTTGCAGATTATTATGGAGGAAGTGGATGAAATCGTTTATGTAAGCGATATCGCCACGTATGAAATCCTGTATCTGAACGAGTTTGGAAAAAAGGTATTCGGGCTTACGGACATCGGAAAAGGCAGGAAGTGCTATGAAGTCCTGCAAGGCATTGACGCGCCTTGTCCGTTTTGTACGAATCAGTTTCTCAACTGCGAAACGTTCTACACTTGGGAGCTCACGAATCCCATTTCGCACCGCCATTATCTGCTCAGAGACAAGCTGATCCGCTGGAATGGCCGTCTTGCCCGGCTGGAATTCGCCGTCGACATTACGGAAAAGGAAAATATCAGCCAAGCTGTGCAGCGCAAGCTTGATATTGAGAGTACCTTGCTGGAATGCATCCGTATCCTGAACAGGGAAGAAAATTTTCCGCAAGCCGTGGACATGGTCCTGGAGAACCTCGGAATGATGCATCAGGCCGATCGTGCCTATATCTTCGAGTACAGCGTTCTGAAAAACGGCGGGCTCATCGCCAACAACACCTATGAATGGTGTTCAGAAGGTATTTTCCCTCAGAAAGAAGTCCTTCAAAACGTGCCAATCAGCTACATGAGCTGTTGGCAGAAGATGTTCGAGCGGCGTGAGGATGTGGTCATCGACAATCTTGAGTCAATCCGGGACAGCGATTTGGATATGTACAGCGTACTCAAGCCGCAAGGTATCGAGAGCCTCATCGTCGTCCCTCTCGTCCTGAACGACGTCATTTCCGGGTTCATCGGCGTGGATAACCCGAAAGCCAATCGGGATGATCATTCCCTGCTGCATTCTCTGGCCTATTTCGTCACGAATGAGCAACGGAAGCGTAATATGCAGAGCGAGCTCAAGCGGATGAGCTACTGCGACGACTTGACGGGGCTGCACAACAGAAACAGCTATATTTCCGTATTGCAGAAGCTCGAAAAAAATCCCCCGGATTCGCTCGGCGTCGTTTTTGTGGATCTCAATGGGTTAAAGCGCATCAACGATCAGCAAGGGCACGACTCCGGCGACAAATACATCCGGGACATCAGCCGGATATTCAGCCGCTATTTCAGGGGAGACGATCTTTTCCGTATTGGCGGAGACGAATTTGTCTTCCTCTGCCCGAACATTCCGGAGCGGGTCTTTTATGCGAAGATCGCCGCGCTCCAACGGGAGGCCAATAAAGCGTATCCCGAATCCCTGTCGCTTGGGCAGGTGTGGGCCGAGGGGGACATGCACATCATGGATATGGTGAGGCAGGCGGATAAACGTATGTATCAGGAAAAAGCGGAGTACCACGCCCGGCGTGGCGATACGGTCTAAAGCAATGCGTAAACAGGCATGCCGTCCTTGAGGATGCCGTGCCTGTTTTTTATTCCATATGGAATATGGAAGGAGCACGAGAAGCCGGGATTTCCGGGCCGTCCTGCCCTTCACTCGAAAATACACAAAGACCAGGTTCGAGGGCGTTTTCTTCCGCCAGTCCGCCAAGCGCGATCCGCGAACCGGAGAGTACGACAAAATCTACTGCTTCTGGTACGCTGATCATGAAGGTAAGGGCCACTGGAAAACCGTTGGCAGGCACAGCAAGGGCGTCCGCCCGGCCACGGTCAGAAAGGAGCGGGTAAAGTTCCTTGCCGAGTTTGATGCCACCGGCATCAATCCCATTGAGCGCGACAAAGTTACCATCGGGGAGATAGTGAACGCCTACCTTGCCTGGGGCAGAAGCGAAGGGAAGTACGTTGACCAGCACTACAGCCAGTATTGCGCCCACCTCAAGGCCAAAATCCACGCTTTGCCTATTGCCGATCTGACTCCGAATTTGCTTTCCAGCCTCAAGGCGCAGCTTTTGAAAACGCCTACTGGGAATACAAAGCCCAAAAAGGCCACCCAAAAGCCTAAAGCCAAAGCACCGACGCGAAAAATGCTGGCCGGGCAGACCGTCAACAACATCTTCAGCTTTATGCGTTCCGCCATAAACCGTGCCGGCGCCACAGGCATGTGGAGCGGAGTCAATCCCTTGTCCACCAAGGGCGGCACTTGGAAAATGGTAAAGGCTGACAATGAAAGGTTGCGTTTCCTGACCAGAGAGGAAGTCAGGGCGCTTCTGGGCGACCTTGAAAAGCGGCATCCGCAGTTGCACGATATGGCCTTGCTCTCCCTGCGAACCAGCCTTCGTCCCACGGAAATTTTCAAACTGCGCGGGCAGGATGTGGACGGCAATGCCTGCGGCCTCTATATCATTCAGAAGGGAGGAAAGCGGGTATTCGTCCGCCTGCCGGAGGATATGATCCGGATGCTCCAGGCGTATACGCGCAAGCCTGCGGAACCCATCTTCCAACAGCCTCGCAAGAAGACGGCGTTTGAAAAAGGCTGTGTTATAGTTTTCGGTTGATAATTTTTGACTGAAAACGATGGTTAAATCGAGGCCCGTTCACGGTGTGAAACGGGCCTCTTTTGTCATGCCAACACTCTTCACCGTTCAAAGCTTGACGGGCTTGTCCTGACGTACTCGAAGAGATCATGTACATCGACCTCCAAAGCTGTCGCCAGTTTCTCCAAGGTTAACAGCTTAACCGTTGCGATTCTTTCATCCTTTACTCTGGCTATGGTATCAGGAGCCACCTTTGAACGGAATTGAAGTTCTTCGTAGGTCAGTTTCCTCTCTCGCATTAACTCGCTAAGATTGCTAGTAAAAGGCATACATCCTCCAAGATTTTACTTGGATATAGCCTAGTAAAACTTGACTTACACTTGGCTATAGCCTAGTAAATCGCTCATACGTTTTTGGGAATGATAGTTCCGTCAAGTGATTCATTCATATCCGCGAGGAGGGGGCTCAATATGGCAGACATGGCGCAAGACAATTTTTCGGGGAACTGCACCGTGGTTGATTCGCCCGAGGTCATTCGGGCACTTGTATGGACACTGCTGTTTTTCGGGGTGGGAGGGTACTTGATGTACACGGCAGGGGCCGAAGAGTCTGCGGCCCTCAAAAAATTCTGTGCTTACCTGTTATTCGCGTTAGGGGTACTTGAAGCTATTGTTTTCAGGGTGAACGCTAAGGGATACGTGGTCGACGTGGAAGGCGATACCCTTGAGTTCCCCGGTGGCGGTATCGAAGCCCAAAGCTGGACAACGTACTTCAACCCCTTGCACTGGTTCCAAAGCTTCATGAGGCACTCCGTACCGCTTTCTGAGGTACGCGAGGTTGAAGCCTACGTGGACAAGAAGCAAAAGGTTGACGATAAGGGGCGCGTCAGTACAACGACACGTCACATCTTGGACACCAACGGGGAGTTTGGGGCGATTTCGTTCTCCTTCCGGTCGAAGGGAAAACGCGATGAACTTTATTCGGCTTTCGTGCAAATAAACGACATGGGGACACCAGTCCTGAACCGGTAATCAATCGAGATATTTTGCCTTGACAACAGGCGAATCAATATTATTAGAAGGAAGCGGGAAGGCCTGACTGCTCAGGCCTTCCCGCATGAAAGAATGTATCGGTTTCGAGAACCCTGTATTACAGCATAAGTAGAAAGGAGATTTACTGTGTTTCGACTCATAAATAGCTATGAAGCTATTTCGTCGTATCATTGTAGAGCTTCTCTGCTCCCTGTGCTGTCAGGGAGTACAGAAACTCTATGAGTTGATTGTCACCTTCTTCGGCAACTAGTCGAAAGGTGACAGCGGTACGGCAACTAGTATTCATTACTCCGATATTAGGATGGTGTTACTAATGCTATAACCAAGTCCTTGTTTCAAGGCTTAACTCTGTGGGGATACATTCTTTCGGGAGACTGTCAGTCTAAACCCCTGACAGTTTCCTTTTATATCGGTAGAGCTGGTTTGTTGGTGACATCAAACCAGCTCTCGCTCTTTCTACACCTCATTGCATTTCTCAAGACTTTCACCACGTCGGATTTACGTTCAACAATGAGGTTGTGCCAAGCTAAATAGTTGTCCAGATATTTTGTAGCTACGCCCTTGAACCGTAACATGAATGCCTTCAAGCGGCTGTGGTAGGCGTTCACGTGTTGAATGTGATATGTTCCTTTTACATGTTCTGTTTTACCTGTACCAGTCTAAGCTCCGCATTCTCAGCAAAGCGTCGATACGCTGAATCCTTATCGGTACACAGTATGGCAGTGTCTGAAATACGTTTTCTCAAGACTTTCTTGAGAACTCCAGACGTTGCACGACCTAGTGTTGCAACCTTACTGTGGATATTCCCATTCCTACTGACTGCACAAGTTACGCAAACCTTATCCCTTGACAGACCGCGTTTTCTTGCAGGCTCACCACGCTTTTTCGCAGGCCGATCTTTTGGCGTACTGCACTTCATAGAAACACTGAAAAATGTATCATCTGACTCAAGTACCCCATTCAATTTGATTCTATTTACATATGAACTAACGATATTCAACAGTTTGTACCGCCAATAAAAAGCTGTTGAAAGGCTAATACTGCATTATTTGGCAGCCTTTCGAAGTGGAACTCCTTCGATAATACAGTTCACGTAGGCTTTCCATGTATCGAAGCCCTTATGAGTACGGCTCAAAAATGAGTTGGAAAGGTCATTAAAAGCGGTATTGCAGTCCTTACACTTGTAACGCTGTACACCTTTCCGCGTACCGTTCTTAACGAACTCGACGCTACTGCAATGAGGGCACTCAAGGTCGGCAAAAGCTCACGGATGATCTCGTAATTCGTCATGTGTGGTTCCATAGCTTGGCTTTAACGGTTTTTGCCATTATAATCTATGAATACAACATGTTACGGCAAATGTCAACCGAAAACTATAACACAGCCTTGAAAAAACACCCGCCTGTTTCCAGACCGCCGTCAGAAAGCTCAATCTGGCCCCGGAAGACGGCGACAGCCTGTACGCCGCCACCCTGCACACCATGCGGCATGCCTTCGCCTCCTGGTTGGTGCAGTCCGGCAAGGTCACGCTCATGGAACTACAAAAGCTCATGCGCCATAAGAACATCACTATGACCATGCGTTATGCTCATCTGTTCCCTGGACAGGAAAGCGAAAAGCTCTTGATTATAGGGGATATGCTGGCCTGAGACGTCCGTCATCTGATTGATTCCGAGGTTTGGATACGGCCGGATACAATATACTCTTCCAGTACGGAGCGTTCATAAAAAACACGCCTGCCAAAGTTTGTATAGCCGGACCAACGCCTTCCATACGCCAGTAGGCGAGCGTCTTTTGGTGGATGCCGAACTCTCTTTTCACATCTTTCGGGGCAAGCAGTTTTTTGCCCGGCAAGTCGGGGGCATCTGCCGTTTTCCCCTGCTCAGCGGTACGGACGGCTTGTGTAATGAGAGGAAACAGTTCTTCTGGCGTGGAAAGTATGATGGTGCGGCTTTCAATTTCCATGTTATGCATTCTCACGATTGACGATCTGGATATGTTCCACGATATTTTGCAATCAATTCCAACATAGAATTACATTCGCTCACCAAGAGCATTTTTTCTCTGTGCCGAAGGACGCCGCTGTAGCTGATTCCAAGGCGTCTACTGATTTCTTTGATACTCAGACCGCTCATAGCGAGTTGAAAAACTTCCCTGCCGCGCGGTGTCAGCCGAATAGTGGACATACCTCGCCTTCGGTTCCTCATTGAGTTGGTGCAACAGCTTAATGCTGCTATGAACGCCGAAGGCTTTTCGAATTGCCGCCAAATGCCAATATACCGTAGCCACCTCGATGGAGAGATTCCCTGCAATAGTTTTTGATGGGAAATCCTTTCGCCAGCATCTCCATGATTTGTCGCTGTTGTCTGGTGATATTCCGCATGATGAATCCTCCAGATGGTGGTTCAGTACACAAAAGTGCGTACATAACCGCAGTACCATGGTGGATTTTTGCGGAGCAGTGGTAGAATTATGTGTTTTGAAATTTTCTCAGTGAGACGGCCTTATCCCAAGATCGGGTTAGGTGGCGCAAAAAAAGCGGCGCATCCGCTATAATGACGCCACGCCGCACATGAAGATCATTGCAGTTGATGGTTTACTGTGTCCCGGTGAGTTGATCTAGAACGCGACCACGGCCTCGGGCGTTTTCTACCCGTGGGCGATGTTTTTACAGGTTTGTGGCCATGAAAATCAGATAAATAGTTAGACAAATTAAAGAAAAAACAAGATGCCCTGTAAGGGCCGGAAGGAGGATAAATACCCCCGCGACGCTCAAAAAAACTATGGTCGGTACCTGCGGAGCGTCAGACATGGGTGACAAGCCGTCCCCCAAGGTGAACCCGGTCACTATTTCGCCCGGCAGATTTATGAACCCATACACCGCGCTTATGCAGTAGGCCGCAATAACAGCCTTGGGCAGGAGAGACAAAGCCATACCCAAACCGCGCCCGGCCTGGCGGGTAATCTTTTCGACTTCGGAAGGTCCGGCTGCCGCCGCCACGGAAGCGGCGGTTTCCGCACGGTTGACTTCCATAGATGCCGGGCGGTTGAAATACATCACGTCCATAAAGCCGGTCATCAGGGCGATATCGCGTTTTAGAAGTCGACTTTCCTCCAACAGGGTATTTTTGTCGGAAACATCAAAAGTCTCACGGGCGAGCGCCATGAAAACGAACATGGCGTTCCCCGTGAAATATAGGGCTGTCGGCACATTCAGGGCTTTTTTCAGATAGAAGATACCCTCGATCATCTGCGGCGTAAGGACGGCCATGGCGTCAAGCGGGTCCGGTGCATAAACCTCAAAATATTCGCCGAATTCGGCCAGTTCCGTTTCCACGGCCTGCCATTCGCCGCGAGATTTTACGCTTGCGCCGTTAAAGTCTTTGGAAACGACCTGCACCCGTCCTCTGAAGGCATCCGCGAAGTCAAAGCGCATGGCCCGCCCCTTGAACACATCGCGCCACCTCTCCTCGGTGCGGGTTTCGCCGTCACTGCCCTGTACCGTGACCGTATACCGCTCGCTGACCCCCATGTCGCACTGTGCGAAATGCAGGCCGTTGTAGTCGGCAACTATCAGGTCGTTGCCGGTAATCCCATCAAAGGAACTGAAAAATTGCAGATTCCGGATGGATTCTTGGTCAAATTTCCCTTGAGGCTCATAGGTCAGGTTATCAAATGCTTTGGACAGCTCGGCCTTGACGATGTTTTTTTTGAAAGTGGCGTTGTACCGCCTCAGTATAAGAGACGACCAGGCAATGCAGGAAAGAGTGACTATGGAGGCAACCGTCACGGCAATGCCCGGACTGGCATCGCCGAGGGCGTCCATCAGCAGAAACGACAGCGTCACAACGAGCACCGGCCACAGGATTTTCCCCAATGTCCTGATAAACCTGGCCTTGATGCGGTCCATTGTCATAGCCTTGGCTATTTCGTTGCCCTTGAAGGCATCAAGGCTCTTTTTTTCCCTGTAGAACCTGCGCCCGACAAAGAAAAACCAGATCAGCGCGATAAGCAGCAGGGGCACCGCAAGCAGTTCTACAACCAGGCCAATAAGGAGCAAGAGAATATCCATTGTTCAACCGCCTCTTTTTTAGAACGTCATTTTCAGGTCTTCCTTTTTTGCTTCCTCGGCTTGGAAGAACACCTGCGCGACATGCCCCCTGGCATTCCCTACAATGCTGGCGGGCCATGTGACCAGAAGCTGGTTGAAGGCCGAAACGTTCATGTTGTAGATTCTTCTGGCGGCCTGAAGGTGTTCTTCCGCCTCGGCGATGGCGCCCTGAAGCTCTTTGAAGTTTTCGCTGGATCGCAGTTCGGGATACGATTCCGCCAGGATGTTGATACCCCCGGTCATTTCATCCATCTTTCGGTTGGCGGCGGTTTTTTCGTCCGGGCTCATCCCCTTTCTCAAGCGCACTATTTGGGCCAGAGTCTCGGATTCATGCCTGGCGTAGGCTTTTGTCACGTCCAGCACCTTGGTCAGGGTATCGTACCGTTTGGTCAGGGCCACCTCGATGCCGGAATCCGATTCTGTGACCTTCACCAATAGACGTGCGAAGGCATTCATGGTCATGATGAACCAAACCACGACAACAAGCGCCACTGCCACCAACAAGCCTATGATGTATACTGGCTCCATAATGATTCTCCCTACTTTTTCGTATCGCCGCGCCCGTCATCGTGGGCGAAAGACAACGAGCTGTCCCTGCACGGCTTTGTGGAGGGGAACGTGTATCGGGTAATCCTCAATCCACGATCCGCCTTGCATTGGTATACTTCCCTTGAAACGTATAGCGGACGCCGTTTTTGGTGAACCTGTTGTCGCTCAACCGGGTTTTCATGACCGGATTCGCGAGCCGTTCCTTTGCCGTCGCGTTCAGCTTGGCGTCTTCCGCCATCAGGGTATACCCCGCCTTCTGCCGCTCGGCGTTGATGAGCGCCAGCGTTTCGCGCGCAAAGGCCGTATTCCTGCGGATGACGGAATCCGTCGCCAGGACCGGTGATGCAGCGCAGAGGGATAACAACACCAAAAAGATCGCCGCTAGGGATATGTGCCGGGAGGCGGTGTATCGGACAGATGGCATTGCCTGGCGCACAACGGTTCCTTTTTCTGCCCTTCATGAGGTTCTCTTCGACCTCTTTCAAGGAGAGTGTATCTTTTTATGTCATGTCCATCTGGTTTGTACGCAACGTGGCATCAGTGGCGTTTTGTTACGGCAGAAAGAGCGCCTGAAACTGCCCGTTGGCAATCCGGACCCTCACGACTGGGCCTTCGGGAGAATCGTTATCCGCTTTCGCCTTTTCGAAGGCTTCTTCTTTTACCCAGATGAGTTCCGCCTCCAGCAGCGTTCCTTTCCCGAACACGGCGGTCAGGTGTTCCTGAACGACATCCTGATCGTCGTATTTATCGCCGTCGCCTTCCATGAAATTGACTTCTTTGTCGTCGTCATCCTTCGCGCAGAGTTGGAAGTGCGCGGGCCGGTAGCCGTCCACCCGCAGGTCGCTCATGAGCTTGTCCGTCACGTCGGTGGCATCATCCTCGGGCAGGGGCACGGTGACGGTAATGGCAATGCCCGCATCCGGCTCGTCAAGATCGACCGGGGTTGCGCTGCCATACCCGGCATAGTCCGAGGTCCAAAATACGGGAAAAGACAGTGTGGTGCGTCCGTCAAAAGTTTCCGCGAACAGGATGTCGCCCAGGTCCGTTTTTGACTGCTCCGCGTCCGTCGCAGTCTCGGCGACCAGGTTTCGCACCTCTTCCATGGTCTTGCAGTCGGTCAGAAAATCCCGGTTCACGGCATAGGGGCGGTTTTCCGGGGTGAGATATTTATGCTCGGAAGCGACGGCGCTTTTTCCTGCATCCCCCTCCCATTTCAGGCAGGGAACACCGTCTTCGTACGCCGCTTCAAGCCGCATGGACGATTCGGGCGCAAGACCTGAAAGGTCGGTAAACTCATAGGATGACAACGGCAGGAACAGAATGATCCGCGTCGGCAGCGTTACACCCTGAATGCCGAGACGGTATTCTCCCCCCGGCGGAAGAAGAATTTCCGACGAACTGGGGCGCTGATCGCCATACGGCGTATCGTACAGGATTTTTACGGCGGTAATGGGTTCGTTAAGGCCGTTGATGAGAGTGATGTCGGACCGGCTTGATGCCAGAGCCGCGTGCGCGGCGAAGGCAAACGTCAGCAGACAGGCCAGGGGCAGGACGGTATACTTTGTCTTGTGCATGAATCCTCCGGGTAATACACATATCGGCAAGAAGCCGTTTTATGTGCCCTTGCATGATGTTTCCCGCTTTGCGGAAATATGTTCACGCCCGTTGCGTCACTTCTTGCTGCGAACCTGGAACTCCAGGTAAAACTTGTTCATTCCCTCAGCGGATGAAGCTACCGGGTTACGGCGTTGATGCGTCCTGACTGCGGCAGGGAGAGGGGGGATTGGGCCTTGATGTATTCGCCAACGATGTCCGCATCCATCGGATCGGGCGCGGACACAACCTTGCCGTCCGCCAGCATTGAGTAGCCGTCTCCACCCTGGGAGAGGTAGACGGGAAGCACCACAGTGTAACGTCCGGCCTTGGCCAGAGAGCTGACCTTGCCGTCCGCGCCAATCTGTTCCGCCGACAAAATGCGTTGCCCGATGGGGCGCGACGCATCGAAGCGATAGCGCAGTCCGGCTGCTTGCAGGATCCTGGGGCCTTCTCCCTTTTCCCCGGAAACGCCGTGCTCCAATGCGGCCAACAGCTGGGCTCCGTCATACTCCCGGATGACCAGCATGTTGCTGAACGGCAATACCGCGAGGAGATCGCCCTGCGTGACCGTGCCCCTTTTCAGGGGCGCGCGCATTCCGCCGCCGTTGGTCAGCGCCAGCGTTGCGCCGTGGTCCCGCCCGTAGTCGAGCATGGCGTCCACAACGATCATACCCGACAGGCAGTCCCCCTTGCGGCAGGCTTCCATGCCGTCGGCGAAGACCAGATCGTTGCGCCCCAGTATCTGGGAACGGAACGTCTCAAGTGGCTTTTCATAGTCCGCAATCTTGGCCTCCACGGCGGGATCCGGGGTGATGCCGGGCTCAAGACGGATGGTGGCGCCGTTCCAGCGGGCGGGAACCCCGGCGGCATCGAAGGCCACCCGCAATTTGCCCAGATATTCCGTGGCGAATTTGGCGGTGACGACCAGCACGGGCTGTCCCGAAGGGGCGTGCTCCACGATGGGATACGGGCCTTCGGACGAACCGGGTCCGAGATAGCTGTGTGTATGCCCGCCCACGATGACGTCCACACCATCCACCGTGCGGGCCAGTTCACGGTCCACGGGGAGGCCCAGATGACTCAGGACGATCACATGATCCACGCCCTGCCGTTCGAGTTCGGCCTCGGCCTTCCTGAGGGCATCGGCACTGCCGATAAATCGTGTCTGCGGGCAGGGCGCGGCAAGCGAGGCAATGTCGGGATTGGCGAGTCCGATGAGGCCCACCTTGACGTTGCGGATGATGCGCACTGTGTACGGTCTGATGGACAGCGCGTGCAGTGGGCAGTCGGGACCGGGGGTCAGGTTTGCCGCCAGAATCGGATAATGAAGGGCGCGGATATATCCGGCGAGCGGTTCGCATCCCCGGTCGAATTCGTGGTTGCCGAGAGTTGCGGCATCATAACCCACGAGATTATCGAGATCGGCCAGTATGGACCAGCCGTTGACGGTAAAGAAGAGCGTTCCCTGAAACTGGTCGCCCGCATCCACCACCAGCACATTGTCCTCAGCGCGACGCTCGTCCCGCACCACTGTGGCGATGCGGCCCATGCCGCCCGTGCAGTCGGCGGAAGCCACACAAGCGTTGCCGTACTTGTCGCGCCCGGCAACGTAGGAATGGGTGTCGTTGGTATGCAGCAATACCAGTTCAAGCGGTTGCCCGGGTTGCCTGATGTCTCTGACGCAACCCGGGAGCAGCAAGGAAAGGATGAATGCGAGGAAAAGAACTCGTTTCATAACAACTCCTGTACGGGTGGATATGGGGCGGATCAGACAACCCCGGCGGGATTTCCCGCCTGTGCCCTACGCAGTTGGAGAACTCAGGTTTGCATCCTGTGTTCCGCAAGGGCCGTAGGCGGCGTTACGGCAGAACGACCGTGACCTTTTCCATAGGAATATTTTCCGGGTAGGCCGTGACGGCGAAGATGACCAGCAGACATGAAATTATGATGTTCTCCTGTTCGATTTTTGCCGCCGTGCGGGAGTGGCCTGTGCTTTCGGCGGCCAAGGCCACTCCCGGTTTTCAAATTCACTTTGAAAAGGCTTTAGCTGGCTCTTTTGAAATTATACTTCAGCACACGCACACGGACGCTATTATACTTATACATCCCCTTGCCGGGATTGACGTTTCGCATGAAGCGGGTTTTGAGATTCTTGCTCCGGCCTGGGCCAAGCGCCGGATCAAATACCCAGTCCACATTGACCTTTCTCTGGTATTTTTCCTGCCGTCCATTGCCCCAGGATCCGGTCACTTCCACAATCGCATAATTAAGCTTGTGGATGTATTCGTGGGAGGTGGTGTTTTTGATGGTCATCCAGAAAACAATAGCCTGTTTGTTGCCGCTCATGCCCCCAGCTTCGGCATTCGTCACCTTGATGCTCATGGGACCGGCTTCCGCCAGACTGGCCATCCCCAGAACAAACAGAACAACGAAACCATACAGATACGCTCTTTTTCCGGTGTGCATTTTCTACCTCTCCTTGTTGTGATGAAAACAGCTTGCCAGTACAGGCAAAAACGTATCGCCATATCCTACGTTGAGAGTGTTAACTTTTGAATGTTTTTGTGTCGCATCCTATTTTACTCACAGATATTTTTCAGGAAAAACAGTCGTTGGTTAACACTCTCCCTGCGTTTTGTTTTCATTATACTATCCATCCTTTAAGAGTGTTTTTTCTGTGAGATACGTGGTTACATATCCTTGCGGAGCGGCGCTCGCCCGTTTCACCCCAACGCCGCGCCAAGTCTGCGGGTCATGGTCAGGGTTGCGGAGCCGTCGTTAAGATCAAGAACCAGGTCGAACATGATGGCCTCGTTGCCGAAAACGAAGCGCGGCAGATCTTCCCCGGCGGCATCGGCGACGACTTCCAGAAATTTGGTCACCGCTTCCCAGCGGCTTTCGTCGGTAGCCGTATCGGTCATGAGTTCGGCGTCGGGAAGCGTGTCCATCCCTTCCTTGGTCAGAGCGGTTTGTTTTTCCTTGAAGATCATCCCCCAGGGGGTTGCGCCCACGGCTTTCAGACCGTCAAACATGCCCGTGAGCGTGGCGTTGGAGAACGCGGAGACCATGTTGGCGGATTCCGCAAGCTCCTTGCCGGGCACGAGTTCGGCGAACACAAGGCCGTCGCCGGTGAAACTCCAGGACACGCCCGCGAAGGAAACGGCGAACGCGTCGGGGGTTTCGGATTTGTCCGCGTTCGGGGCGGCGGCTTCTTTCCATTTCGTTTCCTCCAGGCCAAACTGCATGGCCTGGACAAGGAAGTTAAGCGGCACGCCCGCCGGGGAAACGTAACTTTCGCCGGACGATTCGATCAGCAGGGAGGGGTACGACGCTTCCCCGTTGGGATTCGCCTTGTCCATGGAAAAGACGATTTCCGTGGCCGCGCCCGGTTCCGGCCCGTGGTAGAACTGCCAGGCGCCGCCGTTCGCCGTCTGAACGGCGATGCGGTTGCATTCGTATTCCGGGAACTTGGCAGGCTGGACGGTGACGGAAGATGCGGCTTTCAGCGCGCCGGTGACCTGTTTCGTCGAGCCCGTGTCGTTGACGCAGTAGACCGCTTTGATATCCAGCTCCATCTCGTTTTTCAGCGCGATCCCGGAGGCAAAAGCAGCGTTTGCTCCTCCGGCAAGCATCACCAGCGCCGCCGCACAGCAAAGTTGTTTCATTCCTTTCATAGCTTCTCCCTCGATGGCTATTTCCAGCAGGTATTGTAGGGATTGGGAACCAACGTATGGCGCATCATCCAACCCGATTTTTTCGCGCCGGAGGCGGTTTCCACTTTGTACCAGCCTTGTGCTTGCCCCAGTTCCAGCAGACGGAGCCTTGTTCCCTCCTTCAGTCTGGCGACTGTGGGGGAGCTGTCGTCCGGTTGCGCGTACATGTACGGTTCGCCGTCTTCCGTGGACGAAGCGCAGGAACCGAGCACGGAAGCGTGCATCCAGCCGGTGGATTGGTCAGCAAGGCGCACGTGGAACCATTGCCCGTCTCGCCCTGTGACCGTGACCAAGCGCATTTCGATTGCCGCGTCGGTTTTCCCGCCGTATGGAATAACGTGTGTCACCTTCCCGTCAGGGGCCTCCCGCACATTGGTTCCTTTGGAGTCTTTATCAACGACCAGCATGTCGATGCCGCCTCCCTGCGCGTATGCGGAAGAAGCAAAGAGCAGAAGCAGGAGCGGTATAATGAGGTATTTCATAGAGTTTCCCTGCTTCACGGCAATTTCACGGTTACTTCTTTCATACCCTTCCCCTCGGGGAAGGTGTTCCAGTCCTTGACTGACGGCAGACACAGTTCCGCAGCCGTGGCCACACGGTCACCGGCCTTGAAGTCCGTCAGGGTGTAGTCGCACAGATCCGTGCCGGGCAGGAGCTTTGTGCCTTTGTTCGCTCCGAAATCATAATAGGTCACGGAAACCGGCCCGCAGGGGTCGTACTCGCCTTTGCGGCCGTGCCCGTCCACGTCCATGGTGGAAACGAGGACGCCCTTTTCCTCCACCCAGATGAGCGTGGGGTTGTCCGGGGTCTGGTAATAGGCGGTCTCTCCCATGGGTTTCATGTCGGGGTAGGAGAAGAAGAACCAGTTGCGCACCAGGCTCATGCCCGCGTCCATGGCCAGGATTTTCCCGTTGGGGGAAATCTTGACGTCGGCGCAGAATTCGGCCTCGTCTGTGGCCGCGAACGTCACAGGCTTGCCGTCGCCTTTGAACAGATACAGGCCGGGGGCTATGCCCTGTTTTTGGGCGTCGTCCGGGCCGACGCCGAGAAAGCGGATGTCGCTGTCGTCAACGGGCTGGGCCGGGAACATTTCTTGGTTTAAGGCCGTGCTTTTGCCGCCTTTCACCAGAAAAATCCGGTCGCCCTTGAGACTCAGGTCCGCGCCGGGGCTCGCCGCAAAAGTGGGCAGGGCTGCAATAAGGCTGAAGAGCAAGCTGAAGATGATGTGCCGCATACGAATCTCCTTGTAAAAATCAGAATGTGCGTTCATTTTATTTGATTCCTCCCGCAAGAAGAAATACCATTCCATAATATACAGCAGCGCACAGTGCGAGGATGACGCAGAGAATTTTCAGGAGTCTCATGCCCGTTATCTCTTTTGTACCAGCATGCCATCGGACGTAACGCCGTATTCCATGAACACCCCCTGCGACCCGTAGGGAACGCTGATGATGCCGTTTGCATCCACATGCAGTGAATTTTGTCCCTCAATGACGCCGATGCGGCGGAAGTGTTCGTTCCCTCGCGGCGTGTAGACAAACACAGCCACCGTGAGAACGGCAGTACCGTCGCCCGTCGCCACAAGCACATCGGGCTTCTTGTCCCCGTTCAGGTCGCGGACGGCGACCTGGAGAGAATAGCCTTCCTCAAGCTCGCCGTATTCGTCAAACCCCCGCATTGCCGGGGGAAGCGTACCCAGAAGATTCTCCCCGGCATCGCCGTAGATGACGGTAAGGTTTGTGCCGTTGGGTGAACCGCGCCGCAGGAGGAACATTACCGACTCCGGCCCGCTTGCTCCCGTAGCGGCTTCCATGACGGCTTCAATACTTGCTTCCTTTCCGTCCCGGATTTCCTCTGCCGTCAACGAAACGGACTCGCTTCCGCTCTCCATAATAATAAAAGGACCTGCCGCGCACAGGCCTGCCGCCGGGAGTAGCGCCAGAACAACGGCCGCTATAAGCATGAAACTCGTGCGCATGGTCTTTTCTCCGTGTTGCCGGGGGGGGATTTTCGGGCGTATGCGCCGGGGCAGACCTTGAGCCATGCATCGTCCGCGTCCAGATCCAGTCCCGGATCAAGGGACACGGCAAGGACGGCATTGCCATCGCCCAACGTGAATATCAGGGCGGAATAGCTGGCCCAGCGTTCATCAACCATGGCGGAGGCCGCACCCAATTTTCCGCCTTTCGCCGCCGTGAAAACGAAATCGAAAAAATACCCTCCTTCCGGGCCTTCCACGAGGTTGGTTATGGAAAGGCAGCGCTCCTCGTTGCAGTATCGCCCCTGCCAGGGGGGTGGAGCATCCTTATCCGCGTTCGCTGCGGCGTGCACGCCCTGCATGACAGGTACGGCGAGGAAAATGACCAGACACATGGCGATGGCCGAAAGTATGATCCGCATGAGAGGTCGCCTTTGTTGGAGAATTACCGCGTCATGCCGATGAGTGTGGAAATATCCGGCATGTACTGCATGGTTACAACAACGGCGTTGGATACCCGCAACCGGAAACCGGGAAGCGCCGCCTCCTCGCTCTTTGCCGCCTTGGCATAACCTTCCTCTGTAAGAAGAACGACATCAACGGCGGCAGGCTCGCCACCCCGGTTGACGTCCGCGCAGGCGTCTGCAACCTGTTCCCAGGCTTCTGCTGCGTCCGGGTACTCCTCCCAGAGTTTGACCATTTCTTCCGTATTCATGTCCTCACCGGTTGAAAGTTGCGCAAACCAGGGGCGATAGCCCTCCGCTGCCAGACCTTGCATAAGCGGGATCACCCCTTCGGGTCCTCCGGTATAGGTACGTAAAATGCATGTACCGGGTTTGTCGGCATCGTTTCCGGAGAACGCCTCCGCCGATTCAACAAAAACGGCCCATGTTCTCCCGGCAAACGAGGCCGGGAGATATATCTTCGAATGCCACAACGAGGAATTTTGCGCGCCCATCTCCCGGATTTCATACAGGTTTTTGGCACTCAGAATCGCGGTAAATTCCGCTTGGGTCGGAGCCGAGGGATCAGCGAACGCACTCGCCGTGCCGACGATGTTTATCAATGACGGAACAGCGACTGGAGCAGGGATATTGTCCGCCCCGGTAACGGTTATGCCGCAAACGCTCATCTCGCCGGGTTTCACGGTGGCCCAGTTTCCGTTCCATTCCGCCTTTTTGCCGGGGTTGGCGGCCAGCCATTCTTCCAGAACCTGCGGGCAGCGTTTCTTGGCGTGGTCGTTGTTCCAGATGGGGCCTGCGGGCAGATCAAAGGAATCCCTTTCCGGAACGGAACCGGAATCCGCTTGCGCCGGTTTGTCTACCAGCGTCAGGTGAGGCCGGCCGTCAGCATCGTAGGTAAGTTCAAGGGTCGGCGCGGCATTGTCCGCCAGGGCGGCCATATCCGTGAACGTGAAAAGCATCAGCCCTGCGTCTATTGTGACCTCATGCAGTTCATTGGAGTTGCCATCTGTAAAAACACAGAAATTGCCCGGTACGACGCGGACCGTGAATTCCATGCTTCCCCCGTCTCCTTTTATGGAGATGGACTGTATCTCAAAGTCGGTGCGGTTGATGAATGTGGCCTTCAACTCCGCCAGTGCGGGGCAGGCTGAGACCAGCACCAGGCAGCAGGTGAAAAATATACGGGAGATATAGTACATGCGAGACTCCTTGCCGGTTAGTCTACCAAGCCGATGGACTTGATAAAGTTTCCTATCTGGGGACGTTCGCCGCCGAAGAGCAGGAACAGGCTCTTTTTATCGAACTGGGTGAACATGCCGCTGGCGCCCTTTTCCGTGGTAAACTCCACAACGCCTTCGCCCGCGTTCACATTTTGCCCTTGAGAACTTTTACCTGCCCCTTGGCCCACTTGGTAAACGCCGTGCCGTCGTCGGAGGCGAGGGAGAAAACACGCACAATGACAAACGCGTCCTTGGCATCGGAGGCGAACACCACGGATTCCCCCTGCTCGGCGGCGGTCCAGCCTTCGGGAACAACGGCGGTGAAGCTCTTGTGCTCGTATGGCGTACCTTTTTCCTTTTCTTCAGTATCACCCGCGTCGCTGCCGCCTTCTTCCCCGACATCCGCATTGTCCTGCTCCGCAAAAGGCGGCACGGCGAACAGAAGCCATTCCACCGCTTCCTCGGAAGACGCGGCGACCGTAAATATAGTGGCCAAGCCTTTTTCGGCGGCAGCGGCCTTCAAACCGGCAAGGAACCCGCCCAGGCCGTCATATGCCGCGTTCGCGCCGATTTCCGCGAAGGTGCCGTCCCCGGCAATCATACCCCAGCCACGGCCGGAGGAGGCGTCCTCATAGATATAGGTATTGTCCGTCAGCATTTTTACCGGCGTCTGGCCTACCCCCTCGGCGACGATTTCGTTGATCTCCGGCTTGGTGTACTTTTTCAGGATGACCGTCAGTTCCACCGAGCCGTCGGACGCGGCAAACCTGGTCAGCTCATCTTCTCTGGTCATGGTCCAGCCGTCGGGAACCTCCGCGCTGAACGCGCCAGCGTCGTGCCGGGCGGCAAAGGAAGGCCGCGCGGCGCAGACAAGGATGCAAGCCAGGGTAAAAACGATTCGCATACTGGGTAATTTCATAAAAACTCCAGTTTTTCAGGATAGTCACTCACAAGATTCCGGCGTGGCCGACCGTTATTTCTTGATGATGGTTGTCCTGTCGTCACCCCTTTTCCGGGCCTCGCCGAAGGGCGGCGTGGTCGTGAATCTGACGCTCCTGACCTTTTCCATCTTGTGGCCGAAGTCGTAGTTAAGCTGATTTGTGCCGAGTTGGGGGATGTTCACCGTCTTTGGCCTCCTCATATTGTAAGGGTGAAGGATGCGGCTTGTGGCAAACGGCGCGCAACGCAAAAGGCCTCACCCCGAGAAGGGGCAATGCCATGTTTTTGGGCGGAGTGGAAACGCGGAAAGCCGCGCTACGCCTGGACGCGAGCGCGGTGGACGGGCGATGAGCTGTGTGTAGCAAGAAGCGGACCGGAACGCGCTTGCGTTCAGGGCCGCTTCCGCCAGCCACGTTCCTTGCTTACACGCAACCCGGCCCACCGTCAAAGGATGACGGCGGAAGGACGGCGGATGGTGAAGCGGAACACGCGGCATGGAAGACATCCGATGATTACGGGCAAAAAGGTATTTATGTCAGTTTATGTCTCCTTTTGGGAAAAAAAGCAAATAATTTCTGCGTCTCACCCTTTTGGGGTGATACCAGGATGCCGTTGAGCGAGTCGAACCTCATTGTATTTTGAAAGGGCACAAAGGACAATAAACAGTACAAACGTCTCTTCAGGGGCCATACTGAAGATAAGGCGAAGCGTGTATCAGTCCGCTTCTCCTTCCTTCGCCCGTCTGTTGCGACGATTTCGCTATTTTTCCCCGTGGAGAAGTCTTCTCAGTTCCGGGCGGTTGTTCGCGCCGCATTTCCGGTACACAGTCTTCAGGTGCGTTTTGACGGTGTTGAGGCCGAGGCCCACGCGGCATGCGATCTCCGGGCCGGTGCGTCCCTCGGCGGCGAGCCGCGCGATCTCATACTGTTTGACGGACAGACCGAACGGAATTTCCGAAGCGCGTGTTCCGGGCAGTCCCAGATGGCGCAGCCACGGTTCCGCCAGGGCCAGAATGCGCCGCACGTCGTCCTCATGGCGCGTCTCTTGCGGCGCGAGCAACAGCGGCAGGACAAGATCGGCGTTTTCCACAAAAGGCATGAGCACATCGTCCGGCAGGGCCGCGTCCAGAGCGGCGCGCAGAGACTCAAGCGCCTTTTCCCGCGCGTCGAGCATGGCATGGGCGGCGGCCAAGAAGATATGGGCGTAGATGAAGAACAGGCGGTGCTTGTCGAAGAGAGGGGTTTGCAGCAGGGCGTGGAACAGGCCGAGCACGGCGGCGGCATCCCCGGCCAGCAGCAGAGCGCGACCCTGCGCCAGCCGGAAATCGCCCTGGGCGAAGGCGTATATGCGTTCACCCCTGCCCTCGTGCACCCACGCGGGGATTTCATCCGGACGCCGGAGGAGGCCGGAGAGGCGCGCCGCGCAGACCTCCGCCGTGTGCAGCAGAAAATAATCCTGTTTTTTGGTGATCAGATCGCGCATCTCCCGCACGGCGGCGCAGGCGGTCGAGGTGTTTTTCCGCGCCAGAGCCAGACGCGCGCGCAAAAACAGGGCGCAAAGCGTATTGCATAGTTGCCCGTGCAGCGCGGCCACGGTCTCGGCCTGACGGCAGAGGCGGAGCGCCTCGGTAAAATCCCCCGCCATGTACAGGGCTTCCGCCTCGAAAAGCAGCTCGCCGCCCGCGCCGTGCCAGGCCGCCGCCTTGTAGTAATGCGGCATACATTCCCGCATCAGCCTGACTTCCTCCCGGATGTTGCCGCTTTCCCGGTGGAACATGAACAGCACGGAGGGGCAGCCCATGCTCCAGGTGGATTCCGGCGGATACAGTCCCGTGGGGCGGCCCAGCAGTTCCCATGCCCTGCGGTGGCGGACGGACATGGCCGCGATGTCGTTGTATTCCGCAAGGGCCAGCAGCATTTCCAGTTCACCGCGCAGCACGGGAGTGGCTGGATGCGCCTCGTCCAGCGCCGCGCAGTAGCGCGCCAGCCAGCGGCAGCGGTCGGCAAAGGCCGGAAAGTCCGAGGCGGAGAGCGCGGCCAGAGCGTGCTTGAACGCCGCCCTGGGGTGCCGGGACAGAACCTCCTCCGGGCAATCCTGAAAGAGCCGGGCGAAGAAGGCGGCGCTTTCCGTGACCAGATGGCGGGCCATGTCCCGTTCCATGACCGAAAGTGCCCGCTCGAAATCGCGCGCCGCGTGATAGTGCTCCATCGCGGGAATGAATTCGTCCTCCGCCGCGAACCAGTCGCCGCAGCGGCGGTGGACGGCCTGCCGCTGTTCGCGTGGAAGTGCACGGAACAAGCGCAGCAGCAGGCTCCGGAATATGGCGTGGACGGTGTACACGCCGCTCCCTTCCCGGCGGCGGACAAACGAGTTCTGTCGGACAAGCGCCTCCAGAGCTGCCCGAGTATCCGTGCCGCAGCAGAAATCCGCCTGCGGCAGGGTGAACTGCTCAAGCGGACAGAGCGCGAAAAGCATGTCCCGCACGTCCGGGGAGAGTGGGCGATAAAGCTGTTCTTCCAAAAGGGCGGCCATATCCGGTGGCAGTTCGTTCTCGGAATACTGCGGGGAAGATAAGGAGGAAGATTGCGGGGAGGGCAGGGTGAAAGAACGGGCGAAGGCGGGCAGGGAAAAAGCCCCGTGTTGCGCGTAATGGCGGCAATGCAGATATACGCCGCTGACCCATCCGCCCGTGGCCCCATGCAGGGCGCGGATCTGTTCCGGGCTGACCTTGAGGCCGCACAGGGCGCAGTACGCCCGGATGTCTTCTTCCGAAAATGCCAGCATGGCCGGGCCGAGGCGGGCGAGCTCTCCCTTGAGGTCCGATAGCAGGGCGTCGTCCGTTTGGAAATGCCGGGTGGTGAGCACGATGTGCAGATTGCTCATGGCCTGCCGGGCCAGTATCTGGAAAAAGCGGACGCACGACGGCGCGGAAGCCAGCAGGTGCACATCGTCCACGACCAGCACGGTGGGTCTGGCAAAGTCGAGGCTCTCCAGCAGTTCCAGCGCCGCATCGCGTCGGGCCGCGTCATCGGGCGCGAAAGGCGGGCCGAGGCTGCGCAGCGCTCGCGCCGTTTCCGCCGTCTCGGGCAGACGCTCCAATTCCCGGCACAGGGAACGCCAGAAGGCGCCGTCCGGGGAATCCAGCACGGAAACCCAGATCACGGCCAGGTTTTCCCGGCGCAGAAACTCGCGCACGGCCACGGTCTTGCCGTAACCCATCGGAGCCTCAATGACGGTCAGGGGTGAGGAAAGAATGCCCGTGAGCGCGGCCAGCAGACGCGGGCTGAAGTAACGGACATTCGAGATGCCGGTGCAAACATTGTGTTCCATAGGAACCGCCTGAGGAGGATTTTCCCTGACGGTATCCTGTTTGGTGCTCCCTTGGTAAAGCGTATTCGGTGGCATCCGAAGTGGACGGCGTTCGCTCCTTATTCCTCATTCGGTCTGTCCGGTTTGAGACTGAATCCTGAAGGAGGTTCCGTTTCATTCCGCACAGCCTTTTCTACATTCCTCGTCTCACTGTTCAGGGTGGAATATTCCTGTTTTTGGCCTGTCCATTTTTTCAGTAAGGAGAGCGGTGTACCCCTCCCTTAAAATAGTGGAGACCAAAACTGGAGACTTCTGGTAAACCCTCCCCAGGAGGGAGCCATGAAGAAGTCACGGTTTTCTGAACACCAAATCATCACAATCCTGAAGTCTGTCGAAGCGGGCAGGACTGCCAAGGACGTATGTCGTGAGCACGGTATCAGCAGCGCCACGTTCTACGCCTGGAAGAGCAAGTTCGGCGGCATGGAAGCTTCGGACATCAAGCGTATACGCGACCTTGAGCATGAAAACGCCCTTCTTAAACAAATGTATGCGGAGTTAAGCCTGGAAAATCGGGCCTTGAAGGATGTGATCGAAAAAAAGCTCTGAAGCCAACCGAATTTATCGGCAGCTGCAGTTGAACATGCGCCGCAAAAAAAACGGCATCTGCCCAGCCGAGCTCCCGTCCGTCTGGAGGCGCAAACCGTCGTCAACGGTTGCTGGTCTATGGACTTTATGGGCGATGCGCTGATGCACGGTCAGCGTGCTTGACGATTTCAGCCGTGAAGGCCCGGAATTTGTCTCGGCGCAACTTGCCGGATGGGCTGAACAACACGGGATTGACCTTGAGTTCACTCAACCCGGCAAGCCCACGCAAAACTCATATGTGGAGCGGTTCAACCGCACCTTCCGCGAGGAGGTACTGAACTTCTATGTTTTTAGCAGGCTGAGTGAGGTTCGCACCATCGTTGACGCATGGGTACAAGAATACAACGAGCAAAGACCATACGAATCATTGGGCAATTTCACGCCAGAAGAGTTTGCCCTCAACATGCCGGGGGCCCCAGTTTAGCTTTGCACTAACTGCGGGGGCTTTACATTCGGCCCTGATATCTTTCTATAACTATAAGAAACTAAAGAAAAAATATCTATATTAGACGTGTTAGTCAGATATGTGAGGGACT
>ERZ1673749.336-NODE-336-length-58269-cov-9.556533_pt1 | contig 58269 bp, 63 predicted proteins | sample MGYA00580204_ERZ1673749 | MGnify/ENA primary metagenome ERZ1673749 (study PRJEB41218, sample SAMN15661745) | gut metagenome | host: Homo sapiens | place: Canada: London | collected 2015-08-20/2019-03-30 | study: EMG produced TPA metagenomics assembly of...
GCGTTAGTCTTCCCTTCCCTTCCCTTCCCGTCCCTTCCCTTCCGTTCTTCTCTTTTCCCGCAAGCCTCATCGATTTGCCGAAGAAGGGCTTTAGATGCTGTGTCCGGAAGTGATGCATCACTTTTAGGCGTGTTGGGAAATACTTCCCTTCCAAGGGCATTGGTGGGCGCGTTGTTTCCGAATGAAAAAGAGATGAGAAGGTACAGCATAAGATGGAAAACCGTATGGATTTTCCTCATCATGAAAATACTGTACAAGCGAAACTAGTGCAGGAAGAGTATTCCCAGAGCGGCGAGTACTGTCAGTATGAGGCAAACACCGAGGCAACCCTTTTCTTTTCGTTTTTTCTCAGAGTGTGCCTTTTTTGAAGGGGCTGTAGGTTGATACTGGGGCTTTTGCTGATTTGACGAGGCCGCTTTCTCAATCAGGTCTTTCTTTTCGAAAAACTCTTGCATCTCGTGCGTAAAACGCTGCCTCCAGTCTTCAAACCAGTGTTCAGGGTGCTGGCGCTGATATTCCCGTTCAAGGTGTTTTGTGAGGTCGTCCGGATCAGAGATTTCCGCCGGAATGGCTGACGTATCCAACGGATAGAAGGACGTCGTGATTTCCCTAGCGATCTGAACGAAATATTTCATGCTGTGTTTGTCATCAAGCATGACGCCGGAAAGGTAGAGGAGCTTGGCGCACGCCTCGATGTTTCTTCTGTTCAGATGGCACTGGGTAAGGTTTACATAGAAATTGCCGGAATTCAGTTCAATGAACGATCCCAAGTATTGGCAGCAGCCGGCTACCCACGTGGAAAATTCTTTGTTGAACTCCTTTTTGATCTGGATGAAGGTCACAACAGGATGCTCATCCAGCTCATCCAGAAAACTGCCGGGAAGGGAGTAGGGCGCAGGGAAGGACGGAAGCTTGGCCGGAGTGCGCTTCATGACGCCGGCAGCGTTCAAGGATGCTTGGGCCATTTTTTTGATGGCCTCAGGATCAATGAGCGTTTGCTTGTATTCGTGTGGCAACGAATCGAAAGCTTCCCTTTTTTTTTCCGGGAGGCTGTTTCGGAACTCTTCAATCCGCTCGTCCAGATCCATGCGTGCACCTTGTTTGCTTGGAGTGGTGGCCAGCCGCGGTACGGGGCCGTGGGGAACGCCGCAAGTGTTCTATGCGGGAGAATATGATTCCAGCAGCATATCTGAGAATCATTTCCGTGACAACAGATGTCTTGAAAAGGTGCGTTGCTTGGGAATGTTTTCTCACACGATCGTTGAAAACGTGAAACGAAGAAGAGTGGGGAGAACCGGAACTGAGCGGCAAAACGGCCGGAAAGCACACGTCGTTATGTGCAGTTGGGGCATCGGAATTGCGGATTTACAAGGCATTCTCGGTATGCTAAGACTGAAGTCCTTATTGTTCGGCGTTGTATCCGTCCGTATGTAATCACACAAAGTGTAACGAAATTGTTAGGTTGTCTAGATGGACCTTCTCACGGAACTTGAAAGCCTGATCCCGGAACTTGAAAAGGGTTTGGATCAGGCTTCTTCGTTGCAGGAAATGGAAGCGCTCCGGGTTGAATTCCTCGGACGCAAGGGCCGCATTGCCCGCATCATGTCTCGTCTTCCCGAACTTGAGCCTGCGCAGCGCCCTTTGCTGGGGCAAACCGCCAACCGGGTGAAGGAAAGCCTGACAGCTCAGTTCGAAGCCAAGAAGACGGCTCTCGACAACGCCGAAGAGGCCGCCGCACTGGCACGCTTTGACGCGGGCCTGCCCGGCCGTTTGCCGTGGCGCGGTTCGCTGCATCCGGTGACCATGGTGATGGAAGAAATCTGCACCATCTTCAAGGGGCTTGGCTACGACATCGTGTCCGGTCCGGAAGTGGAGACGGATTACTACTGCTTTGAAGCGCTGAACATTCCGCCGGAACACCCCGCGCGCGACATGCAGGATACCCTGTACGTATCCGACGGCATCGTGTTGCGTACGCATACGTCCCCGCTTCAGGTGCGGACCATGCTCAAGCAGAAGCCTCCCGTCGCCGTGGTTGCGCCCGGACGCGTCTACCGCCGCGACTCGGACATCACGCACACGCCGATGTTCCATCAGGTCGAAGGCCTGCTCGTGGACAAGCACGTGACCATGGCCGATCTGCGCGGGACGCTTACCGCGTTCATGCGTGAAGTGTTCGGCTCCGACACCCGCATCCGTTTCCGCCCGAGCTTCTTCCCGTTTACGGAACCCAGCGCCGAAGCCGACATTTCCTGCTGTATGTGCGGCGGGAAGGGGCATGTCAACGGCACTACGTGCCGCGTGTGCAAGGGGACCGGCTGGCTGGAAATCCTCGGTTGCGGCATGGTCGATCCTGAAGTCTTCAAGGCCGTTGGCTACGACCCGGAAGAAGTGACCGGATTCGCCTTCGGGCTTGGCGTGGAACGTATCGCCATGCTGAAGTACGGCATCGGGGACCTGCGCATGTTCTTTGAGAACGATGTGCGTTTCCTCGGTCAGTTTGCCTAGGGCCAGTATCCCTCCTTCGGACAGGGAATCGGGATCGGACTTCAGTTCTTCTTTAAAAGGTATTTCTTCGGCTCATTCCGGAAAAATGCTGTTTGCGGTCCCGATCAAGAGAAGAATGCGCCGTCGTTGTGGGAAGGCTTTCCTCGGCGGTTTTTGGGGCGATGCCCCGAGAGGATTGAGCAATGCTGTTAAGTCTGAAATGGTTGCGCGAATTTGTTCCGGTGGAAGCCGGGGCTCAGGAAGTCGGCGATCGCCTGACGATGCTTGGGCTGGAGCTGGAAGACATCATCCATCCGTATGATGCCATAAAGGACATCGTCGTCGGGCACGTCCTGACGAAAGAGGCCCATCCCGATTCGGATCATCTGGCCGTATGCACGGTGGATGCCGGACAGGAAGAAGTGCTGAACATCGTGTGCGGCGCACCCAATGTGGCCGCCGGACAGAAAGTGCCGGTGGCGCTGGTGGGCACGACGATGCCCGGAGGTATGGTCATCAAGAAGGCCAAGCTGCGCGGCGTGCCTTCGTTCGGCATGATCTGCTCCGAGCGTGAGCTGGGGCTTTCCGAAGATCATAACGGCATCATGGTGCTGCCCGAAGGCTTCAAGGTCGGCACGCGCCTCATCGACGCGCTGGATCTGGATACGGAGATTCTGGAAATCGGCATCACCCCGAACCGCGGCGACTGCCTGTCCGTACTCGGCCTTGCCCGCGAAGCGGCGCTGGCTTTCAAGCTGCCCCTGACGCTGCCCAAGGTGCATGTGGAAGCACAGGGTGCGGATTGGTCGTCGGAATGGGCCGTGAATATCCCGAATCCCGACCTGTGCCCGTTCTACCAGCTGCGTCTCGTGGAAGGCGTGACCATCAGGCAGTCGCCCATGTGGATGCGCCACCGCCTGCACGCTGTGGGCGTCCGCCCCATTTCCAACATCGTGGACGTTACCAACTATATTTTGATGGAGCTGGGGCAGCCGCTGCACGCCTTTGACCGCGACAAGCTGGAAGGCGGACGCACGGAAATCTCCGTGGCCCGCGACGGTGAACGCATTGTGACCCTTGATGGGCAGGAGCGTGTGCTGACCTCCGCCGACCTGTTGATCCGTGACGGCATGAAGCCTGTTGCGCTCGCCGGCGTCATGGGCGGGCTCGATACGGAAATTTCCGGCGCCAGCCGCAACGTCATGGTCGAGAGCGCGGTGTTCCGCCCTGAAACCATCCGCAAGACGGCCCGCCGCCTTGCCTTGGCCAGTGAAGCCTCCTACCGTTTTGAGCGCGGTGTGGATCAGAGCAATTCCCGGTTCGCTATGGACAGGGCCGTCAGCCTGATGGCGGAACTTTCCGGCGGCGTGGTCCGCACAGGTGCCTGCACGCAGGAGCCCAAGCTGTGGGCAGCCCCGCATCCGCGTTTCCGTGTTCAGCGTACCGTGGATCTGCTCGGCATGGATGTCGAGCCCGCGTTCTGCGCGGATACGCTGGAACGTCTGGGCTGCGGCCTTGACCGCTCCGACGGGGCGGACTGGAAGGTCACGACCCCGAGCTGGCGTTCCGACCTGAGCCGCGAAGTGGACCTCATCGAAGAAATTGCGCGCGTGAAGGGCATGGACACCATCCCGGAAACCCTGCCCGCCGTTTCCCGCCCTCTCGAGCGTTTCGGCCAGCCGGAATCCCGGTACGGTTTCCTGTCCCGCATCAAGGCGTGGGGACGTGGCCTCGGCCTGAACGAAGCCGAGAACTACAGCTTCGTCGGCCACAAGGATCTCGATCATCTCGGCCTTTCCAAGGAAGGCCGCATCGATATCATCAACCCGCTGACCGAAGAACAGAACGTGCTCCGCACCGAGATCGCCCCGAGCCTGTTGCAGAATGTGCGTACCAACATCGCGCACGGCAACATGGGCGTCCGCCTGTTCGAAGTGGCCAACGTGTTTGAGGCCGATCCCGCTTCCCAGACCACGGCGAAGGAAAGCGCCCGTCTCGGCATGGTGATGTACGGTTCCCTGTACGACACGGCGTGGCCGAATGCGGAAATCGACGCCGGATACGCGGACATCCGTGGGCTGGTGGAACATTTCGCGGCGTTCCTGAATCTCTCCGCGCCCGTGTTCACCCGCGACGAAAACACGCATCCGTTCCTCGCTCCGTGCGTGCGCGTGACCGTCGACGGAAAGCCCGTCGGCGTGGTGGGGCAGGTCAAGGCGCAGCTCGCCGACGCCTACCATGCCCGCAAGCCCATCTGGCTGGCGGAATTGGATCTGGAAACCCTATGGGATCTGCACCGGGCGGCCCGCATCGTGTTCAAGGCGCTGTCCGTGTTCCCGGCGTCCAGCCGCGACGTGACGGTCATTGCTCCGCTTACCCTGTCCGTGGCCGCCGTTGAGAAGCACATCCGCGACATGCGCATTGCCATCCTCGAAGACGTGACCCTCATCGACCTGTATGAGCCCAAGGATACGGAAGAACGTAACCTGACCTTCCGGCTCACGTTCCGCAAGGCCGACCGGACTCTTAAAGATGCCGAGGTGGACAAGGAGCGGGAAAAGGTGGCACAATCGCTCATCAAGAATCTGGGCGTCCGCATCTGATCGTGACGCATCGATGACGAGGCATGTCTTTTTGTCTGTAATCAATGGAGCATGACGCGTTCCGCATGGGAACTCTATGACTGGACGGACGTATCGCATCGGGGAAGCGGCTCGGCTGCTGAAGCTGGAAGGTTACGTATTGCGTTTCTGGGAAACGGAATTCGAGCAGTTGCGCCCCTTGCGTACGCCGAAAGGGCAGAGGTTGTATTCCGATGCGGACCTCGTCGTGCTCCGGCGCATTCGCACCTTGCTGCACGAGCAGGGTATGACCATCGAAGGGGCCAGGCGCGTTCTCGAACGGGAATGCGCCGAGTCCGGCGACGGAAAGGCCCGGACAAGCGCGGAAGACATGCTCCGCCATGTGGAAAGCGAACTGATGGCCCTGCAGGCATTGCTGGGGCGGCAGCGTCTTAAACCGACAAGGTAAGCTCCGATGATTCTTTCTCCTTCTCTTCTTTCCGCTGACGTGGGCAACCTTGCGGCGGAACTTTCGGCTTTGGAGGCCGCCGGTCTCCGGTGGGTGCACTGGGATGTCATGGACGGGCGGTTTGTGCCGAACATCACCTTCGGGCAGCACGTCATCAGGCAGTTGCGCAAGCGCAGCGGCCTGTTTTTTGATGTGCATCTGATGATTGTGGAGCCCGAAAACTATCTTTCCGAATTTCAGGCCGCGGGTGCCGACATGCTGGTCGTGCATGCCGAGGCTACCCGGCATCTGCAGCGTACGCTCGCGGAAATCCGGCGTCTGGGCATGAAGGCCGGAGTCGCGCTCAATCCAGCCACCCCGCTGTCCGCGCTGGAATACGTGCTGGAGGATGTCGATATGATCCTCCTCATGAGCGTGAACCCGGGATTCGGCGGGCAGAAATTTTTGCCGATCACCTATGAAAAGATCCGCCGTCTTCGCCGGATGCTGGACGAACGCCGCCTTGAGACGCTCATCCAGATCGACGGCGGCGTCACGCCCGACAACACCGCCGATCTCGTGCGTGCGGGTGCGGACGTGCTGGTGTCCGGTTCGGCGTTTTTCTCGGTTCCACCCTATGAGGCCCGTCGTCTGGCGTTTGAGAGCAAGGCGGAGGAAGCCCGTTCACTGACTTTGTAAGCTGACGGAGAGTAGTCATGCGTTCCCGTAAAGAACTTGCCGATGCCATTCGTATCCTTTCCATGGACGCCGTAGACAAGGCCAAGTCCGGCCACCCCGGCGCGCCCATGGGCATGGCCGACATGGCGGAAGCCCTGTGGCGCGGCGTGTTGCGTCATAATCCCGCCGATCCCCATTGGGCCAATCGTGACCGGTTCGTCCTGTCAAACGGCCATGCCTCCATGCTGCTCTACAGCGTGCTGCATCTCACCGGCTATGACCTGAGCATGGACGATATCAAGAATTTCCGCCAGCTCGGCTCCCGTACGCCCGGCCATCCCGAAAAGGGGGTGACCCCCGGCGTGGAAACCACCACCGGGCCGCTCGGACAGGGCTTTGCCACCGCCGTGGGCATGGCTGTGGCTGAAAAACTGCTCGCCGCCGAGTTCAACCGCGACGGCTTCCCCATTGTCGATCACCACACATACGTGTTCCTCGGCGACGGCTGCCTCATGGAAGGGCTGTCGCAGGAGGCCTGTTCCCTCGCCGGGACTCTCGGCCTCGGCAAGCTCATCGTCATGTATGACGACAACGGCATTTCCATCGACGGCGACGTCCACCAGTGGTTCGGCGACGACACGCCCGCCCGTTTTGAAGCGTGCGGCTGGCACGTCATTTCCGGAGTGGACGGTCACGATGCCGCCATGCTCGACGCGGCGCTGGTCCTCGCCCGCAAGGAAACCGAGCGTCCGACCCTGATTTGCTGCAAGACGACCATCGGTTACGGTTCCCCCAAGAAGGGCGGGACGGCATCAAGCCACGGCTCGCCGATGGGGGCGGATGAAAACGCCGCCGTGCGTGCCGCGCTCGGCTGGAAGGACGAACCGTTCGTCATGCCGCAGGACATCAAGGATGCGTGGGACGCCCGCGAGCGCGGCGCAGCGCTTGAAGGCGAGTGGAAAGCTCTGTTTGCCGCCTATGCGAAAGCCTATCCCGATCTCGCTGCCGAATTCGAGCGCCGGATGAGCGGCACATTGCCTGCCGACTGGGAAAGCGTTTCCTCCTCCGCCATCGCCCGTTTTGACGCGGACAAGCCGAAGGTCGCCACCCGTATCGCCAACCGCGACGTCCTGAACGCCATCGCTCCGCATCTGCCGGAACTGTTCGGCGGTTCCGCCGACCTGACCGGTTCCGTGGGCACGTGGCACGAAAAGGCTTCCCGCATCGGCCGCAACGACTGGAACGGCAACTACCTGTCCTATGGTGTGCGTGAATTCGTCATGGGTACCGTCATGAACGGCCTTGCGCTGCATGGCGGGTTCATCCCCTACGGCGGCACGTTCCTTGTGTTCTCCGATTATGCCAGAAACGCCATCCGCCTGTCCGCGCTCATGAAGCAGCGCCTTGTCTGGGTATTGACGCACGATTCCATCGGCGTCGGAGAGGACGGCCCCACGCACCAGCCCGTCGAGCATGTGAGCAGCCTGCGCCTTATTCCCGATCTGTTCGTGTGGCGTCCCTGCGACGCGGTGGAAACCGCCGTGGCGTGGAAGGTGGCTCTTGAGTCCGCCCAGCCTTCCTGTATGGTGTTGACCCGTCAGGGCCTGACGCCGCAGACCCGCACGGAGGAACAGCTTGAAGCCGTGAAGCGCGGCGCGTATATCCTCAAGGATTGCGAAGGCACACCCGAGGTAATCCTCATCGCTACGGGTTCCGAAGTGCAGCTCGCCGTTTCCGCCGCCGAAGCGCTGGCCGGGAAGGGCCGTAAGGCGCGCGTGGTTTCCATGCCCTGCGCCGAGCTTTTTGACGCGCAGCCTGCCGAATACAAGGAAAACGTGCTGCCCCGCGCCGTGCGTGCGCGCGTGGCGGTCGAAGCTGCCTCCGTGGACGGTTGGTGGAAGTACGTGGGGCTCGACGGCGCGGTGGTCGGCATGTCCGGCTTTGGCGAGTCCGCCCCCGGCGACGTGCTGTTCAAGCACTTCGGGTTCACCGTCGATCATGTCGTTGACGTTGCCGAAGGCTTGTTGAAGTAGAAAAACGAATCGGGGGAGGGAGCTTTTTGCAAAAAGCTCTCTCCCCCGTACCCCCACCCGCAAAAACTTCGACTGGTGGGGAGGGGACACGGAAGGAGTTCAGGAAGGACGAGCGTTTTTTCTGTATTGTCGACGTGTCCCGTTTTTGTGTCCCGTAGTATTCTCCCTTTTTTCCATATACGGGAAACCTGCGGACAGGGATTCGATAAGGGCGAAAGTCTTGGGAAGAGAGGGGATGGGGTTTGGGGAAGGGGGGAGAAACCTTTCTTCAGAAAGGTTTCTCCCCCCTTCCCCAATCTTCATACAAAACAAAGCAATGCGAATTAATATACTGACTCTGTTCCCGGAATGGTTTGCATCCCCGCTGGATACGGCGCTGCTCGGCAAGGCGCGCGAGGCGGGGCTTGTCGAATTCGATATCCTGAACCCCCGCGACAGGACGGAAGACCGCCACCATATCGTGGACGACCGTCCTTATGGCGGCGGGCCCGGCATGGTCATGATGCTGGAACCGCTGGTAAAGACCTTGCGGGAACTGGAAACGGAGCGGGGCGGAGCGGGGCGGATCATCATGCTCGCCGCCGCCGGTAAGCCGCTCACGCAGTCGCTGGCCCGCGAGCTGGCGCGGGAAGAGACGCTGACGCTGGTGTGCGGCCGGTATGAAGGCATCGACGCCCGGCTCATGGACATTTTGCCGGTCGAGCAGGTCAGCGTGGGCGAGGCCGTGCTCAACGGCGGGGAGGCCGCCGCCATGATGCTGGTGGAGGCCGCGACTAGGCTCATCCCCGGCTTCATGGGAAAAGAGGAATCCGGAGACGACGAAAGTTTTTCGGCGGGCCTGCTGGAGTATCCGCACTTCACGCGGCCAGAGGTCTTTGAGGATGTGCCCGTGCCGGATGTGCTGCGTTCGGGCGATCATGGCCGTATTGCCAAGTGGCGGCGCGAGCAGTCGCTGCGGACGACGCTGCGGGTCCGGCCCGACATGCTGGACGGGGCGCCGCTGACGTCGGACGACATGGAGTACCTGCGGGAAACGGTGGAGGCCGCTGGACGGCTCCGCCTTGGCCGCAACCTCCATTGTGCGCTGGTGCATTATCCCGTTTTCCTTGGCGATCGCAAAACCGGCGCAACCTCTTTGACAAACCTCGACGTTCACGATATAGCACGGTGTTCTCGCACATATGGACTGGGGAGTTTCACGGTTGTAACCCCCCTGAAGGATCAGCAGACCATTCTGGAAACGCTGGTCCGCCATTGGACGGAAGGGCCCGGCGGCGTCTCCAACCCGGATCGCGCCGAAGCGTTCAGCCTCGTCCGTATGGCTTCCGATGTGCAGGGAGCCATTGATCTTGTGGAAGCACGCACGGGACAGCGCCCGGTTCTGCTGGGAACCAGCGCGCGGGACAACGGCGTCATGACGCCTCAGGCTGTACGGGATCTGCTTGTGGACCGTCCGGTCCTGCTCCTTTTCGGGACAGGGCACGGGATGGCCCCGGAGATTCTGGATGCCTGCGACGGCATACTGAGGCCGCTGCGGTGGATGGATGCGTACAACCATCTCCCGGTGCGTGGGGCGGTCGCCATTACCCTTGATCGGGTGCTCGGCGACTGCTGTTAGAGCCTCTTCACGGCCGCGCCTTTGCGGTACGGTGCAATGCTCTGTGTTGATACCTCCCCCGGCGACGGGGCGAGAGAGCGCAAGCGACAGCCCGTTTCGGGAGTCACCGACAAACGAAGCGACATAACTTCAGGTTGCCCGTCAGACGGGGCAACGACTTCTTTGAGGAGAAGGACATGACCATCATCGAAAAGATCGAACGCGAACAGATGCGCCTTGATATTCCCGCTTTCAAGCCCGGCGACGCCGTGAAAGTGCACTTCCGTATCGTCGAAGGTGAAAAGGAACGTATCCAGGTGTTCCAGGGCAACGTGATCCGTATGCACCGCGGCACCGTGGGCGCTACCGTGACCGTTCGTAAGGTCTCCGACGGCGTGGGCGTGGAACGTATCTTCCCCCTGCACTCCCCCTTCATCGACCACATCGAGCTGGTGACCGAAGGTTCCGTGCGCCGCAGCCGTCTGTACTACCTCCGCGATCTCAAGGGTAAGGCTGCCCGTATCAAGCCCAAGAAGCGCTACTAGTTCCCCATCAGGGAAGAGGGGAGTTTTTCCCCGCAGTGAGGCGTTTCCCGCCCGGCGACGGGCGTTCTGGAAAAAGGGATCTTTCCTGCAAAGATCCCTTTTTCCCTTTTTGGTCTTTTGTTACGGAGAGTGTATGGCTGGCCGCAAAAAATCCGTATCCGTGCAGGAAGAGCTGCTTCTGTGCCCTTCCGCGAAGCCGGGCGACTGGTTCCCCGGCATACCCGTTTCGGCGGTTGCCGGGATCGATGAAGCCGGGCGGGGCTGCCTTGCCGGTCCCGTGGTTGCGGCGGCGGTGATTTTGCCCGAAGGCGCGGTTATTCCCGGCCTTGCGGACTCCAAGGTGTTGTCGCCTACCCGCCGGGACGGTCTGGCCGCCGAGATCGGGGCCGTGGCGCTGGCTTGGGGGCTTGGCGTCGTCTGGCCTCCCGAAATCGATCGCATCAATATTTTGCAGGCGACGCTCAAGGCCATGTGCCACGCCGCCAGCGTGTTGAAAGTCCGGCCCAAAGGGTTGCTCATCGACGGCAACCAGACGATCCCCGAGCCGCTGTTCCGGCAGCGCGCGGCGTGCTGGCCATCGTCCCCGCGCCAGAAATCCATTGTGGACGGCGACGCGCTGGTCCCGGTCATTTCGGCGGCGTCCATCATCGCCAAAACATTCCGTGACATGCTCATGGATAAGCTCGACCACCGCTATCCCGGCTATGGTTTTGCCAAGCACAAGGGCTACGGTTCCAAAGAGCATTTTGCCGCCCTGCGCGAGCTTGGGCCGTGCCCCATGCACCGGAAGACGTTCCGGGGCGTTTTGCCCGAACAGCAGACGGCGCGGCAGGGCTCGCTTTTGTGACCTTGCGGCAGGAAAAGGGGCGCGCCGGAGAGGATGCCGCCGCGGATTGGCTGGAAAAGGCCGGGATGCGGATACTCGCCCGCAATTGGCGCAGCGGTTCGTATGAACTGGATCTTGTCTGCCGGGACGGGGACGAACTGGTTTTTGTCGAAGTCCGTCTGCGCGGCAAGGGGAGCCTTGCTTCGCCCGAGGCGAGCATGACGCCCGCCAAATGCCGCAGCGTGGTCAAAGCCGCCCGAGCCTACTTGTCCGCAAGCGGGGAATGGGATGTTCCCTGCCGATTCGATCTTGTCTGCGTCCGTGACGCGGGCGCAACCTTCGAACTGGATTATTACCGCCATGTCTTTGACATCTCCGAAATTATGGGTAGTGGCGACGCCGCTTGGCAACCCTGGTGATCTTTCTCCCCGTGCGCGGGAAGTGCTGGAAGGCGCGGATATGGTCCTTGCGGAAGATACCCGCCGGGCGGGGCTGCTGTGCCAGCGCTGTGGGGTGAAAGCCAAGCGGTTCATGAGTTTTCATGACCATAACGAAGAGAGCAAGCTGGACGAAGTGCTGGGCCTGTTGAATGGAGGCCGGACGCTTGCGCTTATTTCCGACGCCGGGCTGCCGTTGGTGGCTGATCCCGGCTACCGGCTGGTCCGGGCCTGCCGCGCGGCGGGGATTCCCGTATCGGTGGTTCCGGGGCCGAGTGCGCCCGTGACGGCGCTCGCCGGGAGCGGCATCGCGCCGCAGCCGTTCGCGTTTTTGGGGTTCCTTCCCCGCAGCCGCTCGGATCAGGAAAAGACGCTGGCGCCCTTTGCCAATCTGGCATTGACGCTTATCTTCTTTGAACGTAAGGACCGATTGAGCGAAACGCTCTCTGCTGCCCATGCCGTGCTCGGCCCACGGGAACTTTGCATTGCCCGCGAACTGACCAAAACGCATGAGGAATACCTTCTCGGGCGGTTGGAGGACGGCGTCCCGGCGGGCGTTGAGTTGCTTGGCGAGATCACGGTGGTGGTCGGACCGGCGGAGGCCGGAGGCGTGACGGACAGGGAAGAGGTGTTTCGCCTCATCGCCGAGGAGCGGGAACTGGGCGGTTCGCCCCGGGACGTTGCGCGCCGGGTGCAGACCCGGACGGCCGGATGGACGGTCAAGAGCATTTACGCGCTGCTGTCCGCAAGGAGGTAAGCTATGAGCGCCAAGAAATCGGGCGGCCCCCTTATTGGGGATAACCGTAAAGCCCGTCATATTTATGAATATCTGGAAACCATTGAAGCGGGTATTTCCCTGACCGGGCCCGAGGTGAAAAGCCTTCGTGCCGGGCAGGTGAACTTTACGGACAGCTATGTGGAGTTCAGGCGCGGCGAAGCGTGGCTGATCGGCCTGCACATTGCCCCGTATACGAATGCCGGGTACGTGGAGCAAAACGCGGACAGGCCCCGCAAACTGCTGATGCACGCACAGGAAATCGCGTCGTTTGCTGCGAAAGTGGAACAGAAGGGCCTGACCGTGGTTCCGTCGAAGCTGTATCTCAAACACGGGAAGATCAAGGTGGAGTTGGCTCTTGGACGGGGCCGCAAGCTGCACGATCACCGCGTGGAACTGAAGCGCCGTGCCGAGACCCGGGATATGCAGCGCGAATTGCGCGGATAACGGCGCCATCGGGAAGCATGACGGGAAGGGACGCTTTCGGAGCGCTTCGACAGCCGTGTTCCCTTTGGGATGTTCACGGGATGGAGGGGCATACGATGGAGGCGGCGTTTGGGAAAGCCCCGCTCATTTCTCGCAAAGGGAAAAATACGGATGCCCTGGGCCGTTTTGCTTGACAGCGTGAGAGTGATCCCGTATAGAGATTCCCGTTGCTACGGTGACCTTTGGGGATGTAGCTCAGCTGGGAGAGCGCAGCGTTCGCATCGCTGAGGCCAGGGGTTCAATCCCCCTCATCTCCACCAGAAAGACTTCTCAAGAACTCCCGTGAGTGCTCATAAGTGCTCACGGGAGTTCTTCTTTTGTCCTTTTCCCGTGCTCAAATGCGCTCATGTTTTCTCGATTGGAACCATTGCAGCTCACATTTTTTTGGGGCAACAATGTCCCTGACAGATACGCGCATCAAGACTGCGAAGCCCGCTGAGAAAATCTACAAGATATACGATACCGATGGGTTCCACAGGCCGTATATTCACAAGAAAGAAAAATAAAAATGGTACGTGGTCGCCTTGGTCGTCAGTTATCACTGACTCTCAGATTGGCGACGGCATCACTAACACCAACGGCATCATCTCCGTCCCCGAAGTCATTTCTTCCGGCACACAGTTACTCCCGCTTTTGGGGCTCCTTGCGGGGAGCCTGATGCGTGTGTGTTTGCACCGTCTGTGGACTCACACTGGTTGCTTTCTGTGAATGCAAGCCGATCGCGCACAGGCAAAGGCCCCTTTCCGTTGTCGAACGGGAAGGGGCCTTTGCCTGTTTATGGATATTCCGGAGTGCGGTGGTAACGCTAGGCGTCGTTTCGTGGCCCTTGGGGCATGAGAGGCATCCCTTTGCCACCCGAGGGCAGGGCCTTTGTTTCCGTTTCTGGCACTTCCCCGTACACGGCGAAGTGGCCGCGCCCGGTGTTTTTGATCTGGTACAAGGCGGCGTCGGCCTTGGCGAACAGTTCGGCGTAGGTCTTGCCGTCACGCGGGAACAGGCTGATGCCGATGCTTGCCGAGATGACATAATCCTGCCCGAGGGAGACATGGGCGAGCTCGACGGAGAGCCGCCTGCATTTGGCTTTGAGGGTTTCGAGCCCATCGGAAAGGGAAATGTCCTTGGCGAGCACGACGAATTCGTCCCCGCCCGTGCGCCCGACGATGTCCGTGGCGCGGAACGTCGCGCGCAGGGTAGCCGCCACCGCCTTGATCACCGAGTCCCCGAACAAGTGCCCGAACGTATCGTTTGCGTATTTGAACTTGTCGAGATCCACAACGATGAGCGCGTGGCTCCTCCCCTCCTGCAACTCAAGGGAGACAAGGTGTTCCGTAGTGATCTTGTTGTAGATCTGCGTGAGCAGATCCGTGCTTGCTTCGTGGCGGAGGCGGTCTTCCTCGAGCTTCTGGTGGTGGATGTTCGTGAGCTGCCCGATGAGCTTGATGGCGCGCCCGGTTTCGTCACGGATGCTGCGGAAGCGGATCGAGTACCACTAATAGCCTGCTTCCGGCTGAAGCAGGCGGAGGGTGAGGGCATAGGAATCGACCCCCTGCTCAATGCGGCGATAGGCCTCCTGAAGCGTTTTCGCGTCCTCGGGCAGGAGCATGTTGAGCAGGTTGTCCTGATGCCGCCTGTAATTAGGGATGACCCGGGGCTTATGGAAAATGGTTTCGTAGCGTTCCGAGCACGTCATCTCGTCGGTGTCGTAGTCGTATTCGAAGATGATGTCGTTGGTCAGCTCCGCGACGATGCGGTTCCGCTGCTGTTCCAGCTCCAATGCCCGCATGGTGTTTTTCTGCTTGCTGACGTCCACGAACACGCCCTGAAATACGGGCACGCCGTCGCGGTGTCCCACGAGGCTGGCTTGGAGATAGATCCAGACGACACCGCCGTCCCTGCGCAGGATGCGGTATTCGGTATGCACCGGGATGTTGCTTGCGAGGCTGGAACGGAACGCGCCGAGCAGGTGTGCCCGGTCGTCGGGGTGCACCACAAGCAGGGCTTCGTCGTGCACGTCCTGCTCATATTCCGCGTGGCTTCTCCCGGCAAGCGCGTAAAAACCGGCGTTTGCCCAGAGCACACGGAGGTTGTCCGTGAGTTCGAGCCGCGCCACCCCGCCTCTGACGCCGTTGATGACGGCTTCAAGCTCCTGCGAGGTTTCAGTCGCCCGGGCGCTGGCCTCTTCGGCCTCCCGTGCCCGTTCTTCCGCCATGCTGAAGCTTGCCTTGAGCCGCTGGACCATCGTGTTGAGGGCGCGGGCCAGCTTGCCGAGTTCATCCTCGCGCCGGATGTTTAGGGAACGATCGAGATCGCCCGAGGCTACGCGCTCGGCGAACTCCACCCCCTCTTGAAGGACACCGGTGACTTTACGCAGGATGAGGTAGATGAGCAGGGTGACGAGCAGCAGCGCGCCCACGCAGCTCAGGATGATGTCGCTGCGGAGGTTGCGTACCCCGGCGAGCATGGCTTCCTTGGATGCGGCGGCCACAATGATCCACCCGTTGGGCAGGGCCGTATAGGCGCTGTACATGATCTGCCCCTGCGGGTTCCTGTATTCCAGAAACCGATCTTTGTCCGCGGTGGCTTCCTTGATGAAGCGCTGTTCGGAGACATTGTCGGCGAACATCTTGTTACGGTCCCTGTGCATGATGACCGAGCCGCCCGGCGTGCAGACGAAAACGTACCCCATGCCGTTGAGGGTGACGGGATCGACGATAAGGCGCGTGAGGTGCTCCATGTTGATCGCGCCGACGAGCACGCCGGATACTTTGCCCCTGTCATAGATGGGGGTGGAGATGATGAACGCCTTTTCCTGCGTATAGGGAAGGACAAGCGGACCGTCGAGGGTTTGTGCGCCTTGCAGCGCCTTGTGGAAATAGGAGGAGGTTTTCCGGCTGGTGGCGTTCTCGCCCGGATTGACGCTGGCGATCACGGTCCCCCTGCTATTGAGGACGGCCAGCCCGTCGATGCTTGGGAAGTCGAACACGGCCCGCCGCAAATGACGGGTAAGGAGCTTGCTCCGTTCGCCCTCGGGGGATTCATCAGGGTTGCGGAGCAGCTCGATGATGGCGATGCGATCCGCCACTGTGAGCAAATGCTGGCGGGTGAGGTTCATGACGGTGGTGAGTTCGCGCCCCACGGCGTCGAGCGTGGAAATTTCAAGGATGCGGGTAGCCTCGGCCACGGAATCCCGGGCGTCGCTGTATGCCTTCCATCCGATGAAGGACGTGGCGAGCGTCACAATGACGCTGATGGGAATGATCATGCGCGCGATAAGTGACATCGTATCTTTCTCGTGTTCAAAACCAGTAGGGGGGAGGAGCCCTGAAGGGCGAAGAGGGGGTTCGAGAGAAGATACGCGGGGAAAAGGAAATGTAAACTATAATCCGGGCGGAAGCGTTGCGGGAGCGAGGGATGGCCGCCGGATCGGAGCGGCTAGGGGCGGAGAGGCCGTTTTGCTGAAAGGCGGTGTCCGGGCACCGGGATCGCCCCGCAGGGGAGCGGGTGAAACGAAAGCCCCGAAAGCCGGGCTTTCGGGGCGAACCTATCCGCGCGTCTTGCGCCAGCCGTCAAAACGTTCCTGAAATATTTTTGAATCTTGCCTGGTCCGTGTGGACACCATCCAGAGGAAGACGCAGATTGTGAGGGCCACAAGGCCCACAAGGGCGAGCAGGATGTATACGATAACCGTCAGAATGGCAAAAATCGTTTCCATAGGGTTGCCTCCATGTCCAATCTTAGCAGAGAACGGCTCCGCGTCAAAGAGGGCACAAGGGTGCGGGCGGGGAAGGCGTAAGGGGGAAGGTTCCGGACATGCAGCCGACGGGATGGGGGACGGCCCGCCATACTGCGGCGTGCCCCAACATCCTTGACTTTAGCGTGTTCAGAGCTATTGTGGAGACAGAGGAAAAGGCGTTTCCTATCACTTCATTACGGAGGCATCATCTATGGAAGTGAAGAAGATTCTCTGTGCGGTGGACTTGGAAGACACAATTGCCCCTTCCGTTGAATATGCGAAGATGATGGCGTCCATGACCGGGGCCTCCATTTTGGTTGCCTATGTCATCCCGGCTCACACGCCGTATGAGGATGTGTATCTTTCCGTCAACAACCAGCCGAATGAAGTGAACAATCCCAACGAAACCATCCAGAAGTCCATGAACGCCCTCTTGGCGGAACAGTTCGCCGGGATGGATGCCACGGGCGTCATTCTTGTGGGGCGGCCTTCCGAAGAGCTGGTAAAGCTGGCTGAAGAGAAGGGAGCCAACCTCATCGTCATGGGCACGCACGGGCGGGCGGGGTTTGACCGCCTGCTGTTCGGGTCCGTCGCCCATGAAGTGGTGCGGGCAGCGCCATGCCCGGTGATGACCGTCCGGCCCCTCATGCCGAAGAAGTAAGCGATAAGGGTGCCCTTCCGATTGGGGAAGGGCGCTTTTTTTACGCCCTGAGCCCATCCGGTCAATCGTTCTCCCCGGAAGGAGGCGCCTCCCGGCGCCTTGCCTGGGCGCTTCCGGAAAGGCGGGCTTTTTCCTGCTGCTTCAGTTTACGGTTTTCCGCGAATTGATTGACGATCATGGCGACGATGACCAGTGAGTACATGTACGCGATCAAGGCCACGAGGATGGTGGCGTTCTTGGCGACCCATGTATGGGGCGTGATGTCGCCGTAGCCGATGGTCAGGATGGTCACGTAGCTGAAATAGAACAGATCACGGAAACCCTGCCCGCCGGGCGTGAGCCCGGAAAACGAGCCCGGTTGGTGGAACTCCACGGCGACGAAGATGAAAAAACCGCAGTAGCCGATGAGGAGCAGGCCGCACAGCGCCGCGAGCACGCTTTCCCGGTCCACCAGCGGGGCCGTGTAGATCTGCCGGAAGAGTTCGAGCGTCACCCACCCAAAGAACACGACATAGGCGAATACAAGATACTCTCGCAGATTCAGGGGCGTGAAGCTGTCCAGCAGGCGCCCGACGATGAGCAGGCCGCCGAGGAAGAGCAACAGGGTCAAGAGGTATCCCTTCCGCCGGATATCGAAGAGGGTGATCCCCGCGATGAGCTGGATCGGCAGGTAGATAGTCTGCGCGATGCCGTCGTAGATGTCTTCGGGGAAGAAAATGTTGACGACGATCGTGCACAGGAGTGAAGCGAAGAGGAGGTCGAAACGGTACTTGTAGGCTTCCGATCGGATGTGGTGCGGATGCTCGGGCATGGACGGCGATCCCTCGTTGGAGGATTGAGCGGGTGTGCTTCCGTTCTTAGGAGAAAAATGCGCGGCGGTATAGGGGGATATCCGGAGATCCGCCGTGAAAATGAAGCAGGTATAAAAGAGGTTGCGGCCGGCCTGATTTGAACGTGATGAAAAGGGGAAGGGAGACGTCCATAACCCCAGGGGCATGGCGGCGTTCCTCCGGTGGCCGGAAGCGCGGGGCGGCGGAAAAGTTGAAAAGTATGGCGGGAACATTTGCGAAATGCCGACTGGGCAGGTATGCTCCCACTGCGTCTGAGCGCGCCGGGGAGAGGCGCTTTCCTTGGCGCTGTGGGGATGTGATACGGGCGGTTCCGGGGGAGATCCGCCAGACAACGGAGGGGAATGGTGAGAGCGGTCCGCACCTTTCGGGGGAGAAACGTCTACGTTTTGTGCCTCCTTGGCATTTTTGCGCTTTCGGTTCTGGTCGCGCTCTCCTTCCTGGAGTTCAGGAGCGAAAACCGGGAACGTATCCAGGCCGTCAACAACGCCTATCTTGAAGAGATTGCCCGCCAGTCCAATCTCCGCATCTCCATCAGGATGAATGCCGCCATTGCCTATACGGCCATGTTCGCGGAGCTTTTTTCATCGGTTGAGCGCCTGACCGGGCCGGATGCCGCGGCTTTGCTGCAAAACATGGCGGGCCATTACGACTTCCACGATGTCCGCGTGTTCACGCCCGATGGGAAAGGCCGCGATTTGGAAGGTTCCGTCCGCGTGGAGCCCGGCGAGCCGTGGTTCCAGGACGTGCTGCGCGGCAATCACGACGTGCGTTTCATCCGTAACGGGCATGGCCCGGACAATCTGCTCTTTTATTCGCCCATCATCAGGGACGGGGAGATCGTCGGCGCGGTAGCCGGCGTGTATGATATGTCCATCCTCTCCCGGATCATGGATATGAGCTACTTCCACGAGCGCGGCTACAGCAATATCCTGACGTCCAGCGGCGAGTCGGTCACGACCTCGCGCCACACGTCGAACATCATCGGCGGTAGTGAAAACGGGCTGGAAGCGTTTGAAGCCAACGCCGTAATGCTGGACGGCTATACCTTTGAAGGGCACAGGACGATGCTCCGTGACGGGACGTCGGGTTTCATCCGGTTCTCCGTGGGCGGATACGGGCGCACGGCCTATATCACGCCGCTGGGCATCAACGATTGGCGCCTTGTGACCATCGTGCCCGACGCCGTCACCGAGGACATCTGCGATCCGATCAACCGGGGCGCGTTGTCGTTCTCCATCAAACTTTTCCTTGCTTTTGTGATGAGCGCCATGCTTATCAGTTTCATCATCTTCCGTACCCGGCGGGAGGTGGAGGGCGTGAATCAGGAAAGGGACTCGATGGCCGACATTTCACCGGGCGGCATCGTAAAGTGTACGCGCGATGATTTCCGGATGCTCTATATCAACCAGGGATGCCTGGAGCTTGCGGGCTATTCGCGTGAAGAGCTGGAAGACAGGTTCCAGAACGTGTTTCTTGGGGTCGTGTACCCTGAAGACCGGGATCGGCTTACCGCTCTGATGCGGGAATGCGGTTCGGAGCCGCTGCAATGCGAATACCGCATCGTGACGCGTTCCGGCGAAGTGCGGTGGATTCTGCACCGTATGCGCCTTGCGGTGGAACAGCGCGGCGCGGCGTGCCTCTATTGCAGCATGACCGACATCACGGACGCCAAGGAAGCGGAGTTGAAGCTCCGCATGAGCAACGAGCGTTTCCTGATCGCCATTTCCCATACCGACGACATGCTGTTTGAATATGTATACGCCACGGGGCGGATCATGCGCATAGCCGGGAAGGGGGCCTCTCTGACGGAAGCGTCGCTGCACGAAGCGATGGATGAGATCGGCATGGACGAAGAGAGCAGGAAGGCCATGGAGGGCGTCCTGGAGACATTGCGGTCCGGGGAAGCCTCGGCCTCCGTGGTGATGCGCTCCGGAAACGGCTGCAGCCGATGGTTCCGCGTCACGCTGACCAATCTTTTCGATGACGAGGGCCGCCCATACTCCGCGCTCGGCACGCAGGAAGACATTACCGAACTGAAGGAAGCCGAGCTCCGTTTTGCCCGTGAGGAGCGGTACCGGGAGGCCATGCTGTCCAAGACGATAGCGTCTTATACCGTAAACCTGACGCGGGACAGGCTGCTGTCCCGGTACGCGGATGGTGAAGAGCTGGGCGTGGAAGAGCCGGACGCGTCAGCCGCCGCACGGTTCCGCAAGGCTGTGGAGGTGTCCGTACACCCCGAAGATCAGCAGGGCGTCCTGCGTTTCTATGCCACGGAATCCCTGTTGCAGCTGTACGCGGCGGGGCAGGGGGAAACGTCGCTGGAATACCGCACGCTGCGCGGCGACACCTTCATCTGGGTGTCCGCCTCCATTAACCTGTTGAAAGATCCGGCCTCCGGGGATCTGCTGGCTTTTGGTTACCTGACGGACATCACGGAACGGCGGCAGCGCGAGGCTGAATTGGTCTATAAGTCCGAGCGGGACTTCCTGACGAAGCTGTATAACCGGTCCGCTGTGGAAAAACGGTTTTCCGAGTATGCTGCTTCGGCCTCTGGGGACGGATTGCTTGCCTTCTTCAGCATGGATTTGGACGGGTTCAAGAATGTCAACGATACGCTGGGGCATCTTGAGGGCGACACGCTGCTGCAATTGGTCGCACGTGAGCTGGAGTCGTGTTTCCGTATGGACGACATTGTGGGCCGCTTGGGCGGGGATGAGTTCATTGCGCTCATGTATGGCGTCTCAACCCGGGAAATCATTGAGCGCAAGGCTGAGGAGCTGTGTGCGCGCATCCGGTCCATCCGCATGGCGCACCCCCGTTACAGCGGGGTTTCGGTAAGCATCGGCGTGGCCATTGCCCCGGAACACGGGGATTCGTTCGAAGAGCTGTATGCCAAGGCTGATGTCGCCTTGTACCACGCGAAGCAGGGCGGGCGGGATCGCTTCGTCATATACGGTGGGGAATAAGGCCCGGATTCCGCAAAGAAGGCGGGCACGGGCTGTTGACAGGAGTGCCGTGAGCATGGAAAATCGGTTGTCTGATGGGTGCCGCCGTCCGAGGGCTGGCGGGCCGAATGATTTGTATTGCCGGGAGACAGGATGTTGACGCTGGAAGAGATTCGTGCACATTTTCGACGGCATGACCCCGTGTCCTCCTCGTTGGGGATTGAGGTGCTGGACGTGGGAAGGGAGTACAGCCTTGTCGAGATGCCGCCGCATGGATGCCAGCTCAACGGCATGGGAGCGGTGCACGACGGAGCCGTTTTCGTTCTGGCGGATGTGGCGTTTGCGGCGCTTTCCAATGCGAACGGCCTGTACTGCACGAATGCCCAGACCTCCATTTCGTTTGTGCGTTCCGGCCGCGTGGGGCCCCTGCGTGGGGAAGCGCGCGTGCTCCGTTCGGGGAAGCTGCTTTCCACATACGAGGTCCGGGTAACCGATGCCGAAGGGGGCCTTGTGGCCGTGGCGACCATAACAGGCTATGGCGTCGGCGCGCGGCTTCCTCTGGGGGATGCATAGCGTTTGCGGGTTCCGCATCGGGTGTTTCCGTTGCGGGGTGTACTCAAAGAAGGAGGAGGGTGCCGTGTCTGTCGCCGCCATGTGGTTTATTCTGGGCATAATCTTGCTGGCCGTGGAGCTGGTGTCTCCCGTGTTCGTGCTGTTCTTTTTCGGCCTTGGCGCGTGGGCGGCGGGGGTGACGGCGCTGTTCGTGGACGATCTGGCCATTGAAGTGGTCGTCTTCGGAGCCTCGTCCGTTGTGTTTCTCCTTTCGCTGCGTCGGTTGTTTGTCCGCAGCTTTCGCGGAAAGACGCAGATTTCATCGGATGCCGCGTCGGTGGGGCTGCCGAATCTGCACGCCGGGAAAATGGGGACGGTAACCCGGCCCATTCCGGTAAACGGGGTAGGGGAGATTTCGGTGGGCGGCAGTTTTTGGCGCGCGGTGTCCCCGGAAGCGCAGCCGGAGGGGGCGCAGGTGCGTGTCTTGGGGCATATCCCCGATGACGAACTGACGCTTGAAGTGGTTTCCGGTGGGGAAAACTCCCGGAATCCTGCGTAGCTATTCAAACATGGAGAGCATAATATGCTTGATTTGATCGGTTCTTCGTTGACGGTTTTCGTTTTCTTGGCGTTGCTGGTTATTTTCGTCCTGTTCAAGACGGCGCTTGTCGTGCCGAACCAGCAGGCGGTGGTGGTCGAGCGGCTCGGCAAGTTCCACGCCGTTCTGTTCGCAGGCTTCCATATCCTCCTCCCCTTTATTGACGCCGTGGCCTACCGCCGCTCCCTGAAAGAAGACGTTCTGGACGTGCCCAAACAGACCTGCATCACGAAAGACAACGTGAGCGTGGATATCGACGGCGTGCTTTACCTTCAGGTGGTGAACCCCGAGAAATCCGCCTACGGCATCAGCGATTACATGTTCGGTTCCGTGCAGCTTGCCCAGACGGCTTTGCGTTCCGCCATCGGCAAGCTGGAATTGGACAGGACTTTTGAGGAGCGCAGCACCATCAATCAGGAAGTCATCTCCGCGCTGGACGCCGCCACCGCGCCGTGGGGCATCAAGGTGCTGCGGTACGAGATCCGTGACATCACGCCGCCTTCCGGGGTCATGCAGGCGATGGAAAAGCAGATGCGCGCCGAACGTGAAAAGCGCGCGCTCATCGCGCAGTCCGAGGGCGAGATGCAGGCCCGGATCAATATGGCGGAAGGCGCTAAGGCCGCCGCCATCGCCGAATCCGAAGGCAAGTTGCAGGCGATGAAAAATCAGGCCGAAGGCGACGCCGTACTGATCCGGGCGGTTGCGCAGGCCACCGCCGACGGCCTTGCCACCGTCGCCGACCAGATGGAAAAGCCGGGCGGTACGCAGGCGGCGAATCTGCGCGTTGCGGAAAACTATCTGGAACAGTTCGGCAAGCTCGCCAAGGAGGGCAACACCATGATCCTGCCCACGGATCTGGCGAACATTTCCGGCCTCGTCAGCAGCCTCACTTCGGTGATCAAGCAAGCCAAGGCGTAAGAAAGAAATCACGAACAGGGCGGCTTCGGCCGCCTTTTTTGTTGTCTCCACGGGGGGCGGCGCGTAGGTGCGGGCGAGGCTTCGCGGGGCTCACCGGGCCTGCATGGTGGAGCCGTGAGCCTGGAACGGCGGTATTGTTTTGATTATAGCCCTTTATACTAAAAGGTTTTTTCCGTGCCCCATGCTACGGTCCTTCCATACCAAAGCATTGGAGGCTTATTATGCAGAATAAATGGCATGAACACTCCGTTGGCAACATCGTGGTGAATTTCCCTCTGTCTTCCGCCATATTCCGTGCTGCGGGCATCGACTACTGTTGCGGCGGTGGGCGTCTGCTCGGCGAAGTCATCAAGGAACAGCGCCTTGTCGACAGCAATATTTATAAAGCGCTGGATGAGCTTGCCGCCCGTACGGAAAAGCCCGCTGAGCCTTTTTCCGAAATGAGCGCCGAACGGCTCGTGGAGTTTATCCTGACGAAGCACCACAGCTATCTGTGGGGAGCGCTTCCGGAAGCGCATGAACTGATTGTGAACGTGCTCAAGGCCCACGGAAGGCGCCATCCCGAGCTCTACGACGTGTATAAACTGTTTGGCCAGTTGTCGCATGAGATGGAACCGCACCTGATCCGTGAAGAAACGGAACTCTTCCCGGCCATCGCCAACAGTGAGGCGAAGGAACACTGCCAAGCTCTGGTGCATATCTTGGAAGAGGAGCACGAAGCCGCGGGGACTCTGCTCAAAAAGCTCCGCCATGCCACAAACGACTACAGCGTCCCCTGCGACGGATGCGATACCTTCCGAGAACTGTACAAGAAACTTACTGAAATCGAAGAAGATACCTTGCAGCACTACCATCTTGAAAACAACATCCTCTTCAAGAAAATTCTTGTGTAGTCCGTTGGAATCGTAAGAGGTTTACTCCTGTGGCGGACAGTCCGCCCGCCCGGCGTCTTCGCCGTGACTCAGAGGATGGCGTCTCCAGTTACGGGGTGGCGCTGAACCGAAGTCGGGCGGGAAAACGGAAGGAAGAGTGGTTTTCGCTGAAATTTCTTCCGAAAGGGCGTTTTTTCGCTTGCCAGCTCTGAATGTTTTGGGTATACCTCCCTTCCATGCCGAAGTGGTGGAATTGGTAGACACGCTAGGTTCAGGGTCTAGTCGAGGTTCCTCGGTGGGAGTTCGAGTCTCCCCTTCGGCACCACAAGAAAAGCAACGGGTTAGCTTGGTATAAAAGCCAAGCTAACCCGTTTTGCGTTTGTGTCTGTTCGGTATCCTCTCCCCTCTCTCTCCCCGCATTATTCATGTCCCCAGCGCCGAAGGTGTATGTGTGGGCTTGCTTCTCACGCACCGGGGCCTACGGGCTATTGGCTTTCTTTTCCTGCCCTGCATCTGGTGGGCGCGCCCGCCTGACAGCCTTTGTTCACAGCTCTTTCCGTGGCCACCACGCGGGCCTTCAGGAGCACCGCGATCATGCGGGCGCATCCTTCCTCCCGGGGTGCAGCGCGCCCCGGGGGAGACGTCTCCCTCTCCCCGCACCCCTCTTCCATAAAAAAGACAGCGCAAAATGTCCTACTGGAACTCGCTGGCGGCCTCGGGCTGTGGGTCCTTCCCTCCCCCCCTAGCGAGGGGCAGGAATGCTCGCCCGAGAGTTCGGGGAAATCTTGGTTTTTGATCGGTGGGAATTTGGGAACGAACCCCGCTGAAAATCGGAATTCGAACTGGAGCCTCCTGCGCTCCAAAGGATTTTTGCATGTCGCAAGACACGGATGAGAGCCAACTAGATGCCATGGCCGCTCGGGTGGCCGCCGTAGTGACTGAGGAACAAGCCGCCCGAGTCGACAAGCCAGCCGAAACCGTCACCCCGGACTTCGTGGCCAAGTGCGCTGGCTTCGCTGAAAAGGGGGATGGCATTCTGCACTCGGCGCTGTTCAGAGGAAAATTTGTTTATGTACCCGAGACGAAGACGTGGTTCCAGTGGGCTGGCCAGTTCTGGGAACAGACGCATGTCCACCGGGTGGAAGCGTCAGTGGATGAGGTCGGGGTCAAATACCGCGAGGTTGCGGCCCACTACGAAAAATTGGCGCAGGAAGCCAGCGACGCCGGCGACAAAGAACAGGCAACGCGCCTCTCCTTCTCCGCCGAGCGTCTTCGGAAGCGGGCCAGCTACCTGAATACTTCCCGTGGGGTAAATGCCTGCCTCAAGTTCACCTTGGCAAACACGGACCCCCTCATCACCAGACCGGACGTGTGGGATGTCGATCCGTGGCTGCTGGGCGTGGCAAACGGCGTGGTCGATCTCAAAACAGGGGAACATCGACCGGGGCGACCATCGGACTACATCAGGCGCGCCTGCCCCATCGAGTGGAAAGGACTGGACGAGCCGGCTCCGGTGTGGGAGCGCAGCCTGTCCGAAATCCTCGGCGCATACGAAGGCGTCGAGGACTACCTCCATAAAGTGCTTGGCTATGCCATCACGGGGATGTCATCCGAGCCTCTATTTCTCATGCTTTACGGGGACCGGGGGCGCAACGGGAAGACCGTCATCATGGAGACGTTGAAAAAGGCGCTGGGACCGTACATGGGGCCGGTGCCAGCCGAAATGTTACTGGACCGAAACGTACCCAAGGACCCGGACTCGGCCAGCCCTACCATCATGAACTTGAAGGGGCTGCGAATTGTCTGGGCGTCGGAAACCAATGAAAACAGGCGGTTCTCGACTTCGCAGGTCAAGCTGCTCTCTGGTTCCGACTCGCTAACGGGCCGCTATCTCTGGGATAAAGAAAACACCGAATTTCGGCCTACGCATACCCTGTTCCTGCTGACCAACTTCCTGCCCCGTGCCCCAGCGCACGATACGGCTTTCTGGGAACGCCTCAAACTGTTCAACTTTCCCTACCGATTTGTTGACCAGCCCAAGGGGGAATTCGACCGTCCAAGAAATCCCAAACTTGAGAAGGAGCTAGAGGGTGAACTGGCAGGCATTCTTGCTTGGCTGGTCCGGGGGTGCCTCAAGTATCAGGCGGAGGGGCTGCAGCCGCCGGCATGCATCACACAGGCCACCGGGCAATACCGGGTGGAAGAGGACACGATGCAACTCTTCATCGAGCAATGTCTCGAGGAAACTCCCGAGCCGGAAGATAGGATCAATGCTACGGAGTTGTACGAAGTCTATCAGGGCTGGTACCGCAAGTATGTTTCACCCAAGTCTATTCCTTCCATGCACCTTTTCGGGCGCCAGTTGTCCTCAAAGGTGGAGCGGCGCAAGGTCGGCGGCCATACCTACTACTATGGGGTGCAGCTGTCAGAAGAAGGAGAGCGCTTCCGGCCCTCTGGGAAGAGTGCCTGACGATATGCCCTTATGCCATTGCTAGGATATTTGGAAAGACGAAGCGCCTAGCAAAATATACTTTCATCACCGTGGGATAAGTGCGCCATGACGAAAGGACAACTCTCTAGGGGGGCCAACGCGTTTAAGCATATGACGTTTTGGCTATATGCCCCCGTGTCTTTGTCATAATGTCATATTTTTTATTTTAATAAATAAAAATAAATAGATAAAGAAAGGATATTAGGTAGGACTTTCTAAGCCTTTGGGAGAAAAACGCATGCCAGCGAATCTTGTTGACCTGCTTTCCGAGTATGGATTTTCCCCTGTGAAAAAGACAGCCACCGAATGGGCAAGTCCCTGCCCGTTCTGCGGGGGGAAAGATCGGTTCCAGATTTGGCCGGACGAGGGCGAGGGACGCGGCTATTACTGGTGTCGCCAGTGCGATGCGAAAGGGGATGGCATTCAATTTTTGCGTGACTTCGCGGACATGAACTACGGCGATGCCTGTAAGCGTATTGGCGTTGCGCCGGTGGCCAACCTACGCGCACCGGCACTGGCAAAGAAAAAGGCAGTCGAGCCGTTCGAGCCCGTCCGTCCGGATGACGGAACCAAGCCCGAACTCGATACAGCAAAATGGCGCACCCGTGCCCTCGATTTCGTCACGTGGACTTCAGAGCAGCTGCAGAAAGCTCCCGAACAGCTGGCGTGGCTTGCTGCTCGCGGTATCGACGCCGCCAGTGCCCGGCAATATCGGCTCGGCTATAACCCGGGCGAAAAGGGGCGGAACTGCATTATCCGTCCACGCGCCGTATGGGGGCTGCCTCCGGTCAAGCGCAAAGACGGCAAGGACAAGCAGTTCTGGCTGCCCCGCGGAATCGTGGTGCCACAACTGTCCGGTGATGAGGTGCAGCGCCTTCGCATCCGCCGGCTCGATGCCGACAGGCAGCAGTTCCGTCCCGAGCATAAGTATCATGTGGTCGAGGGCAGCAGCATGGATGTTCTGTGGCTGCCATGCACAGCCCCTCGCCCCGGGCAGGCTGTGACCGTCGTGGTCGAATCCGAGTTGGACGCCATTCTTCTGCACATTCTCGCCGGGGACCTGTTTCATTGCATGGCCAGCATGACGAGCAACATCCGCCGACTGCCGGCGAATGTGTACGAGCAGCTCCAGTCATGCCTGTGCATCCTTGTCGCGCTCGACTGCGACGCCGCTGGCGCTGATGGGTGGCCAAGGTGGCAGGAAACATTTCCCCGCGCCAAGCGCTGGCCGGTTCCCGCGGGTGCGGGCAAGGACCCGGGCGAAGCCTTTTCCCGCGGGGAAAACCTGCGTCTGTGGCTTCAGGCGGGCATTCCCGCAGGCATCCGCAAGGCAATGCGGACAGGACAGCCGCCTGAAATGGCCTCGCAGGAAGAAGGGCGCGACGAAAAGGCGGGGCCTGTCACTTATCACGGGATCAAGCTGGCAGAGAACGGACATCTGATACCGCCCCCGGAGGTTCTGCAGTTCTATGCCATGTGGCGGGAAATGCCGGTTGTGTACACGCGGTTCACGGACAGTGAAGGCAATTGCATCGGCTTTGACTGGAACTGCGACAATAAATGGTCAGCCCGCAATCCGGGAAAACTCCATGAGTTTCTTCTGTTCCGTGATGCTCACGACATCATCTGGGAGTGGATATCTCTTAATCCCTGCAACAAGGTCACGGCTCAAAATTTCCTCAACGCAACTTGGTGATACGACGATGAATGAAGAGCAGAGAATTTACCTTGCGTCGCCTTACAGCAGCCCTGAGCAGCCCGTACGCGACTATCGGCACCGTCTTGCCCGGCAATTCACCTCTACCCACTTGAAGCGAGGCCGAGTCATTTTCAGCCCGATTGTTAACGGGGTGGCGCTGGCCGAAACCGGTAGCCGGCTGTGGGGTTTTGTCTATTGGCAAGATTACGACCTCAGCTTCATACAGCATTGGGCAACCGAACTGTGGGTACTTTGCCTTGATGGATGGAAAGAGAGCGAAGGCGTTCAGAAAGAAATCAGGGTAGCCAAAGAGTTGGGGCTACCTATCAAGTACATGGGGGTGATCAGTGAAAGATTTGAAAATTGAGCAATGGCCGGTGCAGCGGCTGCGGCCTTATGGCCGAGACCTTAAGGCAACGGATAAGGCGCTGCCACAGATGGTGGACGCGCTTCGCCAGTGGGGCTTCCGGATACCCTTGCTGGTAACGGGTGACGGCGAAATCATTGATGGCAAAACCCGCTACAGGGCTGCACTTGAGCTGCGGATGGAGACCGTGCCCGTCATTGTCGCCGACGATATGACGCCAACTCAGGTGCGGACGTTTCGGCTGCTGGTCAACCGCAGCGCAACGTGGGCGGATTGGAACGACGAAGCCCTGCGCGCGGAAATGGCCGAGCTTCGGATGGAATTGGATGATCTACGGCTGACCGGCTTCTCTGATAAAGAGCTAGATGCCTTTCTGCAGGGGGCGGTGGCCGACAGTGAGAAGGACCCGGACGACGCCCCGCCAGTACCGGAAACGCCCACATGCAAGCTGGGGGATGTCTGGCAGCTCGGCATCCACCGGCTCATGTGCGGCGACTCGACCAAGGCCGCCGACGTGGTGACGCTCATGTCCGGGGAGCAGGCGGACATGGTCTGGACTGATCCCCCGTATAACGTCGACTACAGCAGCAAGGCAGGGAAAATCAAAAACGACAAGATGTCGCCAGAGCAGTTCGACGGCTTCCTGCGTCGGCTGCTGACCTCCGCCGCGGACGTGCTCGTGGACGGCGGGGCCATTTACGTTGCCCACAGCGAGGCAGGCGACGGCATGGCCTTCCGCGCAGCCTTCCGGGCCGTCGGATTCAAACTGGCCTGCTGCCTGATCTGGCGCAAGAATCAGCTGGTCATGGGCCGCGGCGACTACCATTGGCAACACGAGCCCATCCTTTACGGCTGGAAGCCGACCGGCAAGCACCACTGGTACGGCAATCGCAAGCAGACGTCGCTGTTCGAGCACTACGCCGGGGCCGTGGTGCAGCGCATCTCCGATAGCGTGTGGCAGGTGGCCAGCGGGGACAGCATCCTGCGGATCAGCGGCACCGACGTAGTGGTGGAAGACTTGGCCAGCAGCATCATCTCGGTACCGAAACCGCAGCGCTCGGAGCTGCACCCGACCATGAAGCCCGTGGCGCTGGTGGAGCGCATGATCGCCAATTCCAGCCCCCGTGGCGGTTTGGTGGTCGACCTGTGCGGCGGTTCGGGCACCACGCTCATCGCGTCGGACAGGCTGGCCCGGCGCTGTAATCTCATGGAGTATGACCCGAAGTATGCTGACGTCATCATCCTGCGCTGGCAGGAACTGACGGGCGGTATCGCCATCAATGCCGTAACCGGAGAGCCGTTCGCTCCCGTTCAGATGGAGGCTTCCAATGTCTGATGGACTCGACCTGCTGGAACTGGCGGAAAAGAGCGCAGCCAATGACCTCGCCTTCCTTATCCGGGCCAAGGAGGAAAGCAAGCGCCGGATGAAGGAGAACCCGACCCCGGACACTATTTCCGCGTTCAACCGCGCGCGGGCCGCGGTGGAAGATGAAACCCGACGACTGCAGGGAGGTAGTGCGGCTATGCGGACTTTTAAGACCCAGCTTGATGCCGTTGACTTCCTGCGGGACAGCGGTTTCAAAATCAGCAAAAGCCAGTTCAACCGCGATGTCTCGGCGCGTAAGGTGGCCAAGACGGACGCGGGATTCGAGGAAGGGGCGCTGCTGGCCTATGCCGCGGCCAATCTCACGCCTCTGACCCAGCACGAAAACAAGGCCCTGTCCAATGCCACGGTTGACCGCATTTCGGCGGATACCGAGTTGAAGCGGTACACCGCCGAACGCACGCGTCTCAAGCTCGAGAAAGAAATGGGGATGCTCATGCCCCGGTCGGAGCATGAGGAGGCGCTGTCCGCCCGAGCCCTTTTTTTCAAAAGTGAGATCGAAACGTTCGGGTATCGCAAGGCCGGGGAAATCATCGCGCTCGTCGGGGGCGATGAAGGCAAGCTGGAAGCCTTACTCGACTGGTGGGAAAGGGAGACGGCGGACTGGATGGACGCGTGGGACTCCGACCGTGAATTTACCTACGGCGAGGAGGACCCCGAAAACGCTCCCTCTGTGGAGTCTGACGGAGACGAGTGATGCCGTTGCTTCGTTTCACCGCCGGCGAACGACACGTCTTTCGCCGGCGGGCGCACATCCCTCTGTCCGTCTGGGCGGCACGGAACCTCATCGTAAAAGATGGGCCGTATGCCGGCGGACGGTACAGACGGGACGTGAACCCTTACCTTGCCGGGATCATGGACACATGGAGCATGCCCGGCGTGAAGGAGGTGGCGGTCTGCGGCAGCGCCCAGACCGGAAAGACCTTGGTTATGCATGCGGCGCTGGCATACTGCGTGGACATGCGCCCCGGGCCGCGCATGCTTGCCATGCAGGACGACGACGCCATCGGCAAGGTGGTGGCCAACAAACTGGTCCCCATGTTCCGGGCATCGCCGCCCGTGCGCGCTCAGCTCGGGAAAGTGCGGAGCACCCGGATCAGCTTCCGCGACGGCACCAACCTGTTCATGGCCAGCGCGCAGTCTCAGGGGCAACGCGCGTCAATCTCCATTCAGGACCTCTTCCTCGACGAAGAGGCTCTGTATAAACAGATTGCCGGCCAAGGCGTGCCCGTGGAGGAGTTTCGGGAGCGCACGCGCAGCTACGAGCACAAGCGCAAAATCCTCCGCGTCAGCAAGCCCATCGGCGGCGACGAGAGCAGCATCGTGCAAGCGCTGGAGGAAAGCGACGAAGTGCGTCACTACTTCGTGCGGTGTCCAGCCTGCGGCGAGTATCAGAGAATGACGGAAGAGGGCCTGATCGTGACGGAAAAGGCAGCCTCACCGCAAGAGGTGGAGCGGCGCAAGCTCGGACGCTACAAGTGTTCCTGCTGCAAGTTCCTGTGGTCCGATCACCTCCGGGATCAGGCCGTGGCGCGCGGGCGCTGGGAGGCGGAGAACCCGGTGCCGTCCCCCCGGCGCATCGGATTCCATCTGCCGGCCATATTGTCCAAGGCCGTGTCTCTGTCGGAGATTGCGGCAGCCAAAATGCGCGCCGACGCCTCGGATTCTCCGGTGGACAAACAGCAGTACGCCAACGGCATGTGGGCGCTGCCGTACCGGGCCGTGGAACTGGAAACCAGCGAGGACGTCATTTTGAAGCGCCGCGATCCCGAGCTGGAGCCACTCACCGTTCCGGGCGACGCCGTGGCCCTCACTGCCGGCATCGACGTCCAGAAGCGCGGATTCTGGTATGTCGTGAAAGCGTGGCGTCCTGACCTTTCATCGGTCTTGATCGATTATGGTCGCCTGACGGATTGGGACTCCGTGCATGCTCTGCTGGAAACGCGGTACGAGTACGAGGCCGACAGCCCCAATGCCGGCAAGAGCCTCGCCATCTGGCGGGCCGGCATCGACTCGGGCGGCACCCGGACAGATGAGGACGTGGTGTCCCGCACGGAGGAGGTGTACACGTTCGTGCGTCGCCACAGCGGAGGAAGGCTTTTCGCCTGCAAGGGTGCCAGCCACGAAAGCCACACTCCGGTGCGCGCCACCAGCATCGACCGTTTGCCCAGCTCCCGAGTCCGCATTCCGGGTGGGTTGTGGCTGTATCTGCTGGACACCCACTATTTTAAGAGCTTGATTTTTGCGCGGTTGGAGCCGGATGCGCGCCAGCCCATGACACTGCACAGGAAAACCGACGAAGCGTTCGCCTCACAACTGGCCGCGGAAGCCCTTGTGCGCGACCGGAACGGCAAGCATGTCTGGGTGCGCAAGCGCCGGGCGAACCACTACCTCGACTGCTGCATGATGGCCGATGCCTGCGTGGACGGAAGCTGGCTGCCGAGCTTCCAGATGATCGTCGAACGGGAGATGCGGGCCGCAGCTGAAAAGCGCCAGCAACCTCGGGCCGAGCAACAGGCTCCGCGCCCCGCGCAGGGTACGCGGCCCTCGCTCCCCAGCCGTGTGCCGCCGGCCCGGACCGCGCCCGCGGATCGGAGCAGGCCCGGCTTCATGAGGAACCGCGGGGACTATTAGGAGACAGGATGGCAAAAAAACGCATCAATCTGCCGCACGACAGGACATCTACCGGCCCCCGGCTTTCTGTCTCCGCGGCTGCCCGGCACATGGGCTGCAGCGATTCGTGGGTCTACAAGCTGGTGGCCGCCGGAGAACTGGAGGCCATCCGCATCGGTTCGCGCAAGGGGGTACAGGTGACCGTCCGCAGCATAGACGCGTATCTTGCCCGTAAGGCCGTGGAGCCGGACCTCGAATAAAAGAAAGGGAGGAATGACTTCCTCCCTTTTCCGTTATCACAGCGCTATGGACTGCAGTCCCTTTTCTTTGACCAGATTCAGCAACTTCAAGGCCGCACCTCCGGGACGTCGTACTCCGCGTTCCCAATCGGAGATCAGGTTTTTGGAGACATTCAGGTACCATGCCAGCACTGGCTGGCTGAGTCCCTCCCGTTCGCGCAGGCTGCGGATTTCCTCCCCGCTCATGGGCTGAACGGGGACGATGCAGAGTTCGTCGAAGTGGCGCATGGTCTTCTGATCGACGATGCCCAGCTTATACATGCCCTGCACGGACTTATGCGTTTCTTCTGCGATTTCACTATAATACTGCTTAGACATAATAACCTCCTCAGAATTCGACCAGCATGCCGTCCCGCACCATTTTATTAAGATCAACTTCGGCGCATTCCATGAGCAGCTGGGCCTCCGCCTTCAGGATGACCAAATCCCGCCGGCTGATGTTCGCTTGATCAGACTTGGCGAAGCCGAAGGCGAAAAAGACGCGGTCCCCCTTGCGATAGAAGAGCAGGGCACGATAGCCTCCAGACTTTCCGCCGCCTTCCCGGGCAAGGCGCTGCTTGTAGACGAAGCCGCCCAAATCGGCGTTGATTCTGCCTTCTTCCATCCCCTTGACCAGAGATTTAAGAGCGGCGTCTGTAATGCCTTCCTTCTCGGCAAAGCGCTGGAACCAAGGTTTTTTGAAAAATCGCATCACGTCGTCCTTTGAGGTGTCCTACATTGCGTGACCCTTGAAAGGAAAATATGTCATACAATGTCGGATGTCAATAAGCATACCTCAATCTTTTTCAGCATGGTCATATAACCTTGCCCTACGGTTCATCCTCTCGGAATATACTCTTTTCCACTCATCAAAAACATTTTCCCGGGTTCTGGAATTGAGATGCCTTCTGTTGAAATATGGAGCAGTTCCACGAGTCCCCTCGGCATCACCACCTTGCAGGACAAAGAAATTTTTTTATCCCTGATGGCAGTAGAATATGAATTCAAAAATCTGACATCTGTTGTAAGAAAAAAATCCAATCCACTGCACTCGCAAGCCCATAGATGGTAACAATCTCTTGCCCGCTTTCTCCCTATTACCTTGTCATCACACATCAGTTGGAACAAAGAAAGATATTTGACGCATTGTCGTTCAAAATCTGAAAATTTGTCGGATCGACACATATAGTCATCGAGCTGTCTCGGATCATTCTTTAAAAGAAAATCCATGAACAACTCAACGTTCTCTCCCTTGACCCAATTATCTGACTGGAAAAACTTCGACCTTTCAATTGGAGAAGGGACTGAATGCCACCTAACAGAGTGGAAGGCATAGAGTGGCGACAGGTTTGGAGCCCAACTGTGATAACCACCCCACGACTCCCATACCAGCTCTGGGTATTCATAAAACAAAATCTCCCCATTTCTGGCAGCCCTTCCTATGGCCTGAACAGCTATCAAATCTTCTAATAAAATTTGCCTGTGCTGTGTGTTTCTCTCCTCTATCCGATAGACGAGAAGTTTATTGGCAATGGGGCCATTCGTATCTATTTCTTTCCAGCGTGCTGGATCGGCCAAGCCTGTTGAAACAACACCTGTATCAACCATTATTTTCGGTGGCGTATTCATCTTTATACATCCAATCAGCTAGTATCCTGCATGCTTGCAGAACTCGATGCCGTAGGTGTCTCTGCCTTCCTTGCAGTAGGCTTCAATCGCATTCTTACCGAAGGGGCCAAGCCTCTCTAGTCTGACCAGCTCCGTCCGTATAATGGATTCACGCTTGACACGGAGCAGGCTTTTTGGCAACCCTCTTTTCAGGTGCCTAAGAACACCTTACCTAGAGCGGCTTCCGCGACCGTCATTTCGTGGTTTTTTTGTGCCCGAGGTTTATCCTCAGAGGGGCATTCTTCGGAGTTCCATGGCTCCGGGTGTGGGCGAAATACAAGACCTGAAAGGGGAAATAGCCCGCTGCACTCTAGGCAGTTCTTAGCACCCGGAGCCTTTTTGCGTTTTGCGAGGCTCCCATAAGAAAACCTAGAGGTGCCTCATGTCCCAATCCCTTCCCGTCCTTCGCGGCGCGGCCCTTGGCCAAAGCGACTTGACTCTGTCCTCGTCTTTGGGCAAGCTGAACTTCCCTAATTACCACAGGCGTAGCCGTCGCCTTTGCCGTGCCCCACACGGCGAAAAGAGCGGTTTTCTTGTTTCTTGCAGCCATGGCACCCTTGTGGTGTGGCACATATTGGCAAGACGACGTCCGGGTGTCCGTGAGGCCCCGGCGGCTGTGGTAAGCCGGGGAGCGTCGTTTTGCCTTTTTTTGTGTCCCACCCTTTAATTACCACGAGGTGCTTCATGGAACTGCTTTTCCGCAAGGAACTCCCCGCGTTCACTGAACGATTGAGCCGTATTGAGAGCCGCGTCCGGCTCATCAGCGAGTACGTCGAGCACGACGGCATGGCGAACATGGACGCCGCGGCCCAGATTCTGGGCGAAGCCGCGGACGACTTGGCTACACTGAAGGACGAAATCGGCAAGGCCAACGCTTCGCTTCACGCCAGTTTCGGCTACGGCGGCAAGGTGGAGGTGGTGCTCCATGCTTAACATCCACGTCTGCTATCCCGTCTGGAAGTTTGCCGGCTATGCCGATCCCTTCCGTACCGCTATGGACGCCATCACCCGCGGCGGCTACGAGCCGGAGTACGAAGCCGCCCTCATCCAGTCCGTCTTCGACATGGCCCACGCCGCCCGGTACCGGACGGAGGCAGGGCTTCCCTCCCTGCCTCCGGCTTCCTTTGTTGCTCTGAGAAAAGCCGTGGACCAGCTGGCGGCCTGCCATGGATAACCGCATATCCCCTGCCGGCCCGCTGGCCGGGAACGTGATCACGGAAATGCTGACGCCCTTCATGGTGTACGCCGAGCTGCTGAAAACGTCCGGCTCCCCGGCGCAGAGCAAGATGGTCTGGGCGTTGCTCGAGACGCTGGACCGCAAGCTGGTGGCCATGCTCATCGACATCCATCGGCAGGCTCCGGGCGTCCGCCTGCGGTATCCTGAAAACTACTAATAAAAACAAGATACTATATCCGCATTCGGTCCTGTTTTCGCAGGCCGGATGCGGAGCCGGAAAAAGCGATTTTTGGAGCACGTTTCATCCGGCAAGCGCGATCCCCCGTAACCCCTTGGCAAACAAGGGATTACGGGGGATTTTTCGTGTCAAAAAAGTTTGGAAATGGTGCAAAAAAGTACCTCTATCCTGCTGAAATATATGACGATAAAAAATTTAAACGCCATGTATCAACATTTTTATTTGCCTGTATCTCTATGGAATACATGACGATACGCGGGATTTTCATTTTCTCCATTCTCTCCATTCTGTCCATTGTGGAGTGACGCATTTCCTCGGGCGGGGTACATGGTCGCAAAAGTGCCCTCTGCATTTGCGGGGGCCGGGAGCAATGCGAACATGGCCATATTTACGAAAGCGGAAAAGGCCCGGCAGATAGCCCTCTGGCAGGAAGCGCTGGAGAAGGTCAGCCGGGGGCAGGAGTACACCATGGGCACGCGCCGGCTGCGGCGCGCGGACCTGCCGGAAATCCGGAGCACTCTGGACTGGCTGGACGGCCAGTCCACCGTGGAGGACGTGCGCTCGGGTCAGGGCCTGCCGCGCTTCCTGCAGATGGTGCCGGGCCGCGGCGGGCATGGGGGCTGCTGATGGACAGCGTGCGCCCGAACTTTCTTGATCGCCTTGTTTCCTATGTGTCGCCGGTGGCCGGAGCGAGACGCATGCACGCCCGGTACTGCATGGCCGCGGCCAACGGCCTTGTGGCCGGCGCGCGCCGCATGTCCGGCGGACACGACGGTACCTTGGCGAACTGGGACCCGCGCCGCGATCAGCGCCTGAGCGAGAGTCTCAGTTTCGACAAGGCCATGGTCCGGGCGGAATCTCTCGCCAGCAACGACGGCCATGCCGCCAGCTGCGTTGACGCTTTGGCGCTGAACGTCGCCGGGCCGGGCTTGCGCCCCCAGAGCTATCCCGACGCGGCCACGCTGGGCATCACCGAGGAGCAGGCCGCCGACTTTGCTGAATCCGCGGAAAGAGCGTGGTCCCTGTGGTGCAAGGAGGCCGACGCCGCAGAGACCCTGCACTTCGACGATCTGCAATATCAGGCCGTCCGCAGCATGTTCGTCACCGGCGAGTTTTTGCACCTGACGCTATGGCGCGAAGACCCGGAGCGCACGTTCGGGCTGTGCCTGCAGGCGCTGCATCCCGCCCGGCTGCGGACGCCCGGCGACATGCAGTCCCGCACGGACATCCGCAACGGCGTCCACCTCGGAGAATACGGCCAGCCCAAGGGCTACCTCATCGCCAACCCGCCGGAGAACATGGGCCTGTCCGGCCTGTCCTCCGCCTATTTCCAGTACGTACCGCGCAAGACCGGCCACCGCTGGAACTGCCTGCACCGTTTTCATTCGAGCATGCCCGAGGAAGTCCGGGGCACCAGCATCCTTTCCCCGGCCATGAAGCAGTTCCGCGACTTGGCGGACTACGTGGACTACGAGCTGGTGGGCGCGCTCATCGCGGCCAGCTTCACGGTTTTTGTGGAAACGCCCGTGGACATGCTGAACAGCAACGGCGGTTTCGGCGGGGAAGCTGCAACAATGGACTACGGTCCACAGATACAGCCCGGGACCATGACGGTGGGGCAGGCCGGGCACAAGCCGCACATCATTTCCAGCGCCCGCCCCGGGCCGACTTTCGACGCGTTCTACGAGCGCGTGCTGCGCGCGGCGGCGGCCAGCACAGGCCAGCCCTACGAGATGGTGGCCAAGGATTTTTCGAAGACCAACTACAGCAGCGCCCGGGCGGCTCTGCTGGAAGTCTGGAAGCTGCACACTCTGTATCAGGACTGGTTCATCCGCGGCTACCTCAACTGCCTGTGGCCCATGGTGCTCGAAGAAGCGTGGCTGCGCGGTCTGCTGGCCGTGCCTGCCGGCGCTCCGGGCCTCTGGGACTCCCCGCTCATCACCCGGGCGTGGTTGTCCGGCGTCTGGACGCGTCCGCCCCGGGGGCAGATCGACCCCGTGAAGGAACGGGAGGCCGAGGCTCTCGGGCTGGCCAGCATGACCGACACTCGCACCGCGATCTGCCATGGCCGGGGCACCGACTTTGAAACCCTCGCCAAGACCCGCCAGCGGGAAGAACTGCTGCTGCAACGCCTGAACCTGAAAACGGAAACGCCCGCAGCCCCGCCAGCCGTCGGCAAGGATGACGCCTCGCAGGAGAATGAGCATGACCAATAACTTTCTCGCCGCGCTCCCCCAGCTCTGGGCCATCCGTCCGGAAGCGCTGACGGCTTTCGTCGAGGACCTGCGCCTGATGGCCGCCGACGCCCGGAGCCGTGACGGCAATGCCGCCCCAGCCCGGAAGCCGTACAGCATGGATGGCCCTGTGGCCGTCATTCCGGTGGAAGGGGTGTTGACCAAGAAGGGCCTTTCCTTTTTCGGCATTCAGTTGGCTCCGGGCATGCGTGATCTCGTGGCGGCCCTGCGTCGGGCCGCCGCCGACCGCAGCGTCAAGGCCATCCTGCTGGACGTGGACAGCCCGGGCGGCACTGTGGACGGCATCGAGGAACTGGCCGAAGCCGTGGCCGAAACCGGGCGCGCCAAGCCCCTGTATGCGTTTGCAGACGGCCTGATGGCGTCCGCGGGCTACTGGCTGTCCTGCGGCGCGCGGGAGATCGCCGCTCCGGCCACTGCCGAGGTGGGCAGCATCGGCGTGGTCATGATGCACCGCGAATACTCCAAGGCGCTGGATGAAGCGGGCGTCACGTACAACATCATCGCCGCCGGCCACTACAAGGCCGCGGGCAATACGGTGGAACCGCTGACCGATGAGATGCGGGCCTACCTGCAATCGGGCGTGGACGACACTTACGAACAGTTTCTGCAGGCCGTGGAGCGTGGGCGCAACGTCAGCCGCGAGAAAGCGCTGGCCATGGCCGACGGCAAAATTTTCACCGGAGGCGAAGCTCTGAAGGCGGGGCTTATCGACCGGGTTTGTTCCCGGGGCGATTTCATCAACCACATCAAGGAAGGTTTGGACATGACTCTCGTTGAACTGAGAGAGCAACATCCCGAGGCGGTGGCGGCGCTCCGGGCGGAACTGGAACAGGACCACGCCGCGCAGGCCGCCAGCGCCGCCGACGCGGCCCGGGCCGAAGGCGCGTCCGCAGAGCTGGAGCGCGTGCTGTCGCTGGCCGCGTGCCTGCTGGGCGAACAAAGCGCGGAGACGCTCCGCAATCTGGCCGCCAGCGGCATCAAGCCCGAGCAGGCCAAGGCCATGCAGAAAGCGTTCGCGGAGCTGGTCGGCAAGGAAGCCCAAAGGGACAGCATGGAAGAGAAGCTCAAGGCGTTGCGCGCCGTTCACGACAACGCGCCGGCCAACCCTCTGGCCGGGCTGGAACAGGACGCCGCCAAACCCGGGTTTGAGGAAATGGTGGCGGCCCGCATGGAAAAGGACGGCTGCTCCCGGGGCGAAGCCATCCGGTGCGTCAGCATCGATCACCCGGAAGAGCACAAGGCGTGGCTTGATGCCGCGCAGAACAAGGGAGGCACGCGATGAGCTACCACGAAAGTTCCCGAAAGACCTTTGCCGCCGGCGCGGCCATCGCCCATCAGAGCGTGGTCAAGCTCGGCGCGGTGGGCGTGGAAGCCTGCGGAGCGGACGACACGCCGCTTGGTTTTGTGGAAATCGGCGCTCGGGAGGCCGGCGAACTGGTGTCCGTCCGTCTGATCAACACGACGGGCACCGTCGAAGTGCGCGCCGGGGGCAGCATCGCCGCCGGGGCGCTGGTCAGCCCGGGCGCGGGCGGTTCCGTGGTCGCTCAGAGCGGCGCGGCTCTTGCGGTCGGCATGGCGCTGGAGGCCGCCGCCAATGAGGAACTTGTCGAAATCGTTCCCGTCTTTGACCGTTCCGCTGCCGCAGCAGCCAGCGCATAAGGAGGTAGTCCGATATGCCCAGAACCAATGCCATTATCCGTCCCGACCTCGGGACGCTGGCCTATGAATATTCGCTTCAGGCGTCGCAGCAGGGATTCATCGGCCAGACGGTGCTGCCCGGTTTCATGACCCGCCTGCAGTCCGCCAAGTACCCCGTTATCCCCGCCGAGGCCATTCTCGAGGTGAGCGATACCCAGCGCGCTCCGCGCAGCGCCTATGCCCGCGGCGACTGGGAATTCGACTGGACCGACTACGCCTGCAAGGAAAACGGTTGGGAAGAGCCGTTGGACGATGTGGAAGCGGCCATGTTCCGCGACTATTTCGACGCCGAAGTGGTGGCCGTGCAGCGCGCGACCATGATGGTTCTGCGTTCTCAGGAACGCAGGGTGGCGCAGAAGGTCATGGACACCGGCACGTTCGAGAACGCTGCCGCGGCCAAGGCGTGGAACAGCTATGCCGACGCTGATCCTCTGGCCGACGTGGAAAAGGCCAAGGAACATTTCCGCTTCAGCGTCGGCCTGAAACCCAACGCCCTCGTGATGGACGAAGATGTGTTGCGCCACATCAGCATGTGCGAGGCCGTGATGGAGCGGGTGAAGTATACCAGCCCCAACGCCATCCGGGGGCAGCTCACCCTCGAGCAGCTGAAGGCGTACTTCGGGATTGAAAACATCGTGGTGGCCGGGGCGGTGTTCAACAGCGCCAAGAAAGGCAGGCCGAAAAAGATCGAAGCCATCTGGCCGAAGGACAAGGTTCTGCTAGCCCGCCTTTCCAGCGGCGGTCAGGACCTGAAGGAACCCTCCCTCGGGCGCACGTTCGTCTGGGAGGAAGACGCTCCCGGCCTGATTGTGACCGAGCAGTACCGCGAGGAACAGACCCGCAGTGACGTGTATCGCGTCCGGCAGAACACGGACGAATGCGTCCAGTTCACGGGGGCCGGCTACATTCTGACCGGCGTCACCACGTCAGGGGCGGGCGCGTGATGGCCCTCTTTGAAGCAGCCTACGAACCCGTCCGCCAGTGGGAAGGTGGCTGGTGCAATGTCAAGGGCGACCGCGGCGGCGAGACCTATGCCGGCATCGCCCGCAACTTCTGGCCGGAGTGGTCCGGATGGAAGCTCATTGACGGAGCCAAGCAGCACTCTTCCTTCCGTGCCGGCGCACGCGCGTTCAGTCGGCATCTCGACGGCATCCCCGGCCTGCGGGACATGGTCGAGGACTGGTACCGTGTGGAGTGGTGGGACCGCATGGGGCTGGGCACGCTGCCCCAGATGCTGGCCGATGAACTCTTCGAACAGGCGATCAACCTTGGGCGCGGCGGGGCCGGACGCTATCTGCAGCGGCTGTGCAACGCGCTCAACTACGACAAGGCCCGCAAGGGCGACCTTTTCCCCGATTTGGCGGAGGACGGGGCCATCGGCACCAAGACTCTGAACGCCTTGGTTCTAATCCTTAAGAAACGAAGCAACCCCGAAGACATGGTGCATTGGCTCAACTGCCTGCAGGGCGCGCACTACGTCGCCATTGCGGCCAAGACGCCGAGTAACCGGCAGTTCATCGACGGCTGGCGCACCCGCACCTACTGCCCCGGCCATACCCACTAGGAGGTACCCATGGACATCAACGCTCTGCTGCAGGGCCTTCTGCCCGACCAGCTTTACGCCCTCATCGGCTCCATCCTGCTGTTCGTCTGCGGGCTGGCCGCCCTGATCTGCACCGTGCTGCCCGCCCCGAAAGAGGACGCCAGCGCCGTTTACAAGGCCCTTTACAAAGTCCTGAACCTGCTCGGGGCCAACGCCGGCAAGGCCGCTAACGCCGACGACGTGGCGCGGCGGCAGGGCAAGCAGTGAGCAGGCTCATCAAGATCCTGCAGGTGCTCTGTGTGCTGGTCACGTGGATCAGAAATTGGGTGGAGGCGCGCCGCGCTGCTGCTGTTCGGGCTGATCCCGGCTCTGCATGGGTGCAGCGCCGGGGCGGGACTGACGTCCGCGGCGTCGCCCGGCCCGGCACCGATGACGCCGGGCGCAATGGTGACTGAGGCATGGGTCTATACGACGCCGCAGGGAGTCGTGCAGGTGCCGGGCACATGGGTGCATCTGCCCGCGGATGAAGCGGGCGAATTGGAACTGTGGATCGAACGCGCGGAGGGAGCATGTCGGTAGAGACAATATTGGCCTATGCGCTGGGCGTCATTGGCGTCCTGCTGACCATGAACATCGCGCTGACGGTCTATATCTTCAAAAGTCTCAAGGGTGAGGTCCGCAGCGTGGCCACCGACGTGGCCAGCCTGCGAGACAATCGAGTCAAGCTGATGCATCGCACCGACTGCCGGATCACCACCGAGCATCTGCAGGAGCAGCTTGATGAGCAACGAGGGACCATTCAGGGTTTATCTGAGCGTATGGCCCGGGCAGAAACCAAGTTGCACATCGGGGAGCCGTGTTCATGAGCTTCCGCGACGACATGCTGGCCGACATCGACGCGGTGTTTCTCGACCTTGAGGCGTTCGCGGAACTGCAGGAACTGGCCGGTAAAAGCATCCCGGTGGTCAGCGAATACCTCGAAGTGGATTCGCCGGAGGATGCGGAGCAGCGGCCCGGCGTTCGGTACGAAGGCGTGACGCTGTACGTCAGCCTGCGGGATGTGCCCGACGATTTCTTGCCCGGCAAGCGCACGACGTGGCGGAACGAAACATGGTGGGTGCTCGATGCGGACCGAGAGCCGTTGCGGGCGATCCACCTTTACAGGGAGCGATCATGAGCAAGGCCATCACCATCACGGTGCCCAACATGGAGGAGGCCGTCAAAAACTGCCGCACGGCACTGGACGCTCTGGGCAAAAACAGCGGCGTGGCGCTGGCCCGCGCGGTCAACCGGAGCTTGGAAGCCGTCAGGACCGAGGCCACGAAAATCGCCCGTTCGGCCTACACGGCCCGGCGGGACAAGCTGTTCGACAACATCTTCGTGCGCCGGGCCGGTAGCCAGCGCCCCGAGGGCGAACTGGAGCTTACCGGCAGCAAGGGCATCAGCCTGATCCACTTTCAGGCCCGACCTGCCTTGCCCGGCAAGCGCCCGAAGAAGGGCGTTTCCACCAAAGTTCGCCGGGACGGTCCGCGGCGGGTCCGCGATGTGCCCGGCTACACCAAACCCTTCATCCTGCGGAAGCGTCAGGGCGGTTACGGCGTCTTCGTCCGAAAAGTGGGCGGTGGATTCCGCGATTGGGGCGGCCTGCAGATGCTCTGGGGCGCGTCGCCCATTCAGGCCCTGCAGCGCCGCGAAGATCAGGAACGCTTGGCCGACCGGGCCGCCGAAGTATTTCCCCGGCGGCTGGAGCACGAAATAGACGCGCTGCTGGCCGGCGTGACCCGGGGGCGGAAATGAGGACCCGAAAACTGCTGCTCGATCTGCATGACCTGCTGACGGCGGGCTTGCGCGACTACCCCTTCCCCGCGCCCGATTCCGATGAAGGGGCTGGGGAAGCCTGCGACGTTCGCGTGTTTCTCCATGGGCTCCCCGAGGAACTCGGGGAGGGCTGCTATCCGTTCGTCGTCATCCGCTGGGCGGAAGGCCGGCAGGAAGACACGCAGACGCAGACGCTGGCGCATGAAACCGTGGGGTTCGTGCTGGGCGTCTACGCGCCCGAGAATCAGGAACAGGCCGGCCTTCTGACGGCGGAGCTGCTTGACGCCGTCAGGCAGATTCTGTGGCGGAACCGTCTGCTGGCCAAGATGTTCGAGCTGGTGCCGCCGCTGCGTTCGGGCATCCCCAGCCCCAAGGAAAAATGGAACCAATACCACATGGCCACGGTGGAGGCGGAATGGAACTACGTCCTGCCCCCGCGCGGCATGGGGAAAAACGGAGCCGAGTATGGAATCAGCACTGGAATTCGTTGAAACCGGGCAACCCGCCAAGGAGAAAATCATGGGCAAGAAAACAGCGGCGGCCCCTGTGGCGCAGAGCGCCAAGGTCGACCGCCTGCCACAGCGCATCTACATCGGGCCGGATCGCCCCTTCGGCCTGCCGCTGATGCGGAACGCCATCCTGCGGGGAGAGCCGCAGGCGGTCCTGCCGCAGCTCACCGCCGCCTTTGCCGAGCATCCGGGCCTTGAAGCCCTGTTCGTGCCCGTGGCCGGGTTGGCCGCAGCCCGCCGGGAGATGTCGGAAAACGGCAGCGCCCTGCAGCAGACCTGCCAGACCATCAAGAGCGCCAGCGACGCGCTGCGCGCCCAGCAAAAGGGAGGTAAGGCATGACCACCGGATACAGACACGGCGTCTATCCGTCCGAGAAGCCCACGCAGCTGTTGCCCGCGCGCACGGTGGACAGCAACGTGGTGTTTGCCGTGGGGCTGGCAGCCGTGCATACGCTGGCCGCGGACAAACCCGTGTACGTCAACGTGCCTCGGCTGTTCTACAGCTATGACGAGTTTGTACAGGAAATGGGCTGGGACGACGACAACTTCAGCGCGTTCACCCTGCAGGAACTCGTCTACAGCCACTTTTCCCTGTACCGGGCCGCGCCGCTGGTTGTGGTCAATGTGTTCGACCCGGCCACGCACCAGACGGCGGTGGACGGCGAAAGCGCAACGTTCGCGGCCTCCGGCAATGGTGGCACCGCTGCGGGAACCGCCCGCCTCGGCCACACGCACGTCAGCAATGTCGTAGTGAAGGACACGCTGGGTTCGACCACTTACAAGGCCGGCATCGACTACACGCTGAACGCGGTTTCTGGCGTGCTGACCCGGGTGGACGGCGGCGGCATCGAGGAGGGCGCAACGGTATCCGTCAGCTACAGTCACAGCGACCCGGCCAAGGTCGAAGCCGCCGACATCATCGGGGGCATCGACGTGGCCAGCGGCGATCCCACGGGGCTGGAGCTGATCGACGAAGTCTTTCCCCGCTACAGACTGGTGCCGACCACTGTGGTCTGCCCCCATTTCTGCGAGGACGAAGCCGTGGCCGTGGTCATGGCCGCCAAATGCGACGGCATCAACGGTCTGTTCAAGGCCATCGCGCTGGTGGACGTTCCCACCGGGCCGGACGGGGTGAGCAAGTACACCGACGTGCCGGGCTGGAAAGAGTCGCACAACCTGACAGATGGGCTGATGGTCGTCTGCTGGCCCAAGGTCAAGCTGGGCGACCGCGTGTTCGGGCTGGCCACGCAGCTTGCCGGGGTGATCTCCGAAACGGACGGCGACCACGAAGGCATCCCTTACGCCAGCCCGAGCAATAAGCTCATGAACATCACCAGCGCCGGCTACCCCGACGAAAACGGCAACTGGAAGGAAGTCTGGCTGGGGCTGGAAAAGGCGAACTACCTCAACGGGCAGGGCGTGTACACGGTCAGCAACTTTGACGGCGGCATGAAGACGTGGGGCGGACGGATGGCCTGCTACCCTTCCAATACGGACCCCAAAGACGCGCAGGACTGCATCCGCCGTTTCTTCAACTGGTACCAGAGCACCTTCATTCTGACCTACTTCGCCAAGGTCGACTCGCCCCTGACGCGGCGTTTCATCCAGACCATCCTCAAGTCGGAACAAATCCGGCTCGACGGCTACACCTCGCGGGAGATTCTGCTCGGCGGCTCCATCAGTTTCGAGGAGGGGGACAACCCCACCACGGACCTGATCGACGGCATCTGCCGTTTCCACACGCGCATGACCCCGCCGCCGGCGGCTCGGTCCATTGAAAACGCCTTTGAGTTCGACACAGACAATCTGAGCATCCTCTTCAGTTAGGAGCCGCGCCATGCAGACCGAACAAAACATTGCCTACCGGGTTTACTACCAAGGCACCGATCTGCTGGGCATCGCCACGCTGGAGATGCCCCAGATTCAGTATATTACCGAAACGCTCAACGGCTCCGGCCTTGCCGGGGAAATCGAATCCCCGGTCATCGGGCTGACCCAGAGCATGTCCTGCAAAATGAGCTTTACCAGCGCCACGCCTGACGTGTTCGACACGCTGGACTGGACGCTGCAGCCGCTGTTCGAGTGCTACAGCGCGCTCCAGTTCGCGGATGAAACCTCCGGCATTCGGGATTCCATCGGGTACCGCATCAACATGATCGGGCGGCCCAAGAGCATGAGCCTCGGGAGCCTCGAACAGGGCAAGAAGCACGGCAACGAAGAGGAACTGGAGCTGACCCGTCTGGAAATTCTGCTGGACGGCAAAGAGAAGCTGCTCATCGACAAGCTGCAGTTCATCCACCGCGTCAACGGCAAGGACCTTCTGCAGAAGGTCCGCGGGCAAATGGGCCTCAACGTCTAGCCATTAAGGAATGCACGTCATGAAAGAAAAAACCGTCAAGCTGCTGGAACCTGTCATCGTCGGGGGCGAGGAGCGCGCCGAGGTTACCATCCGCCGGTCTACGGTCGGGGATGAAGAAGACGCCATGGACATGGCCATCCGCCTCAAGCGTCCGAAGAACAATGTCACCGTCGAGGTCTGCATGTTCAGCAAGCTGACCAAGCTGCCCTATGACGCCATCCGGAGCATGTGCGGGCAGGACTACACGGCGCTGCGCGAAGCGCTGAACGAGCTGAACGCCCCGGAAGAAGGGGACCCTACGATGGCTCCGGAGACGGATGGGACGCCGGAGAACAGCTTGGACGATTAAGGGCCGGCATGCTGCAGCTGGGACGCTTCAGCAACTGGCCGCGGTCGGACATTCGGGAAATGACCCCGGCGGAGTTCGCCGGGTATGTGCAGGCCGCCACCGGGATTCTGGAAACCGACGGAGGCGGATAAACGCGCCGCCAAGGATGGCGGCGGGAGCGCCGCGGTTGCCGCGTCAATCGCAAGCGACAGCCCGATCCGGCACAGGACGTGCCGGGCGGGCGATATCCGGGAGAGGATGAATATGGCTCGTGACATCAGCGTATCGTTTGCTCTGGGAGCGACTCTGGACGGCAGCTACGGCTCCGCGTTCAGAGCCGCTACCGGGCAGGTACGCGGCATCACGCAGGCCATCCGCGACATGGAGCAATCCTCCGTGGGCCGTCTGGGGGCCAGTCTGGTCAGTCAGCAGAAGGCCATCCGGGGCACCAGATCGGAACTGGACCGGGCGCGCGGCGTACTGGACGCGCTGCGCGCCCGAAGCGATGCCGCCGGCGGCGCATCCGGCAGGTTGGCCACACAGATCAGCCAGACCGAGCGCGAAGTTGCGAGTCTGACCTCGCGTCTGGATCGCCAGAACGCGGCTTTTGCTGAAACCAAAGCCCGGGCCGCCACTGCGGGCGGTTCCGTGCAGGGGCTTATCGGTCAGTACCGGCAGCTCCGTGGGGAAATCGAAGCGCAACAGAAGGCGAAAGCCCAGGCCGAGGCCGGACTGGAAATCGCCCGGGCCGAGGATTCCCAGCGGACGGCTCTGCGCGGCACCATGGCCGCAACACCCAAGGATCAGCGCCGGAGCCGCATGGCCGCCATGGTGGGCAAACAGCGGGCGGCCTTGAAGGGGCTGGGCACCCAGCTGCGCGACGCCCAACAGCAGCTGGCCACGCTGCGCGCCCGGGCCGAGGCGGCTGGAGGAGCGTCTGGAACGCTGGCCCGCCAAATCCGGCAGGCGGAAGATACCGTCAATGTTTTGAACCGACAGGTGCGCCTTTCCAGCGCGGCCTTTCGGGAAACGGTATCCGCCGCCACGAGCACCGGGGCCTCCATCCGGGAACTGTCGCGGGAATATCGCGGGCTGACCGAAAGCGCCGCCCGGGCGCAACGCATGCAGGAGGCCGTACAGGCCAACCGCCTGCGCCGCGACACGCTTCGCTCCCAGAGGGACGATCTGAACGGGCGTCTGCTGGGCACCGCCGCGCAGGCCGCCACCGTGGTCATGCCCGTCAAGCTGGCCATTGATTACGAATCCGCCATGGCCGACGTGAAGAAGGTCACGGATTTTGACGAAGCCGGCTTCAAGATGTTCAGCCAAGACCTGTTGGATATGTCCACTCGTCTGCCGATGACGGCCAAGGGCCTTTCGGAAATCGCCGCAGCCGCCGGCGCGGCGGGTATTGCTCAGGAGGACTTGCTCATCTTTTCCGAGGACGCGGCCAAGATGGGCGTCGCCTTTGACGTGAGCGCCAAGGAAGCCGGGGCGGCCATGACCGGCCTGCGGAACAACTTCAAGCTCAGTCAGGATGGCGTGCGCGAGCTGGGCGACGCCATGAACGCGCTGGCGAACTCCATGGACGCCAAAGCTTCGCAAATAGTCGATTTCGCCAACCGCACCGGCGGCACGGCCAAGATTTACGGCCTGACCGGGCAGGAAGTTTCGGCGTTGGGCGCAACGTTCCTCGACGCCAAAGTGGGAGCCGAAGAGGCGTCTACCGCCACCAACGCCATGCTGGTCCGTCTGGGTACGGCTGACAAACTGTCGAAAGACGCTCAGGAAGCCTTTCAGTCGCTGGGCATGAGCGGCGAGGGCATGGCTGCGGCCTTCCGGAAGGACGCGCAAGGGGCGCTGCTGCACTTCATGCAGGTCGTTTCTCAGAGCAAGGACCCCATGCGGGCGCTCAACGCCATTTTCGGGGCGGAGCATGCCCCGAAAATCGCCCGTCTGGTCAACAACCTGAATCGCTATGGAGCAGCACTGGACAAGGTTTCCACGCGGGAAAACTACCAAAGCTCCATGGAGCAGGAGTACGCCGCCCGCGCGGATACGACCGCCAACCACATTCAGTTGCTGCAGAACAGCATGAGCCGTCTGGGAACGACCATCGGCGCAACATTGTTGCCGGTGGTCAGCGCCGTGGCGCGCGGTCTGAGCGGCGTGGCCACCAAGGCGGGCGATCTTGCCCAGCGCTTCCCTCGGGCGACCGCCGCGCTCATGACCGGAGCCGCGGCGGTCGCCGGGTTGGCCGTTGGCGGGCTGGCGCTGGGGTTGATCATCAACGGCGTGCAGACGTCCGTGGCATCCCTGCGCGGGGCCATGTTGCTGTTGTCCGGTTCCCAGCGGCTGGCCACGGCGCAGACATGGGCCATGGCTGCGGCGGGCAAGGCGTGGGGCGTTGCCAGCCGCATCGCCGGAGCCGGTTCGCGCTTCTTTGCCGGCGGCCTGCGTTCCATTCTCGTCGCGTCCGGCGTGGGCGCGCTGCTGGTGGCGCTGGGTTTTGCCGTGGATTTCGTGATTGAGCATTGGGACAGCATCGGCCCCGTCCTGAAAGGCATCTGGGACGGCGTAGTGGGCACCATCTCCCGGGCTATCGGCAGCATCATCAATTTCTTCGTGACCGGCTGGGCCGCCATCAAGGACACGTGGAGCCGTCTGGGCGTCTTCTTTACCGTACTCGGCGGCAACCTGCGGAAGGTGTTCGAGCCGGTCATCCAGTTCATCACCGGTCTGTTCACCGGAGCGAAAGACATCTGCCTGCAGGTGTGGTCCAGCGTGACCGGCTTTTTTGCCGGTCTGTGGGAGGGCATCGCCGGCGCAGCGGAAAGCGCGTGGAACTGGATTACGGATGCGGCCTCCATGGCGTGGGATGGCGTCACCGGCCTGTGGAACAGCGTCACCGGCTTTTTCGTCGGCATCTGGGACGGCGTGACCACCAGCGCCGGCATGGCGTGGGAGTGGATCGGAAGCGCGGCGGCGGTGGTATGGAACGGCATCGCTTCCGTCTGGGAAGGGGCGGCGGCTTTTTTCGGGCGCATCCGCGACGCCATCGTGGGCGTTTTTACCGGCCTGTTCCAATGGCTGCGGGAGAGCTTCGATTGGGTCTTCAGCGCCATCGATACCGTAACGTCCGCTGTCGACAAGGTCACCGGAGCGGTGTCCGACGCATGGAATACGGCGTTCGGAGACGATGAAAAAACGCCTTCGAAAAAATCCACTCCCGTGGCCTCGGAAGCTCCCGAACCTCCGAAGTCTGCCGTGACCGCCACGGAAAAGCCCGCGGCCCAAGCCGCGGCTTCCGCGCCGGAAATGCCGGCCAAGCCGTCCTACCAGAACCGTGCGGACGCGGTGGCGGGCTTGGCCTCCACCCCCGCCAGCAGTACCGGCAAGAAGGGCAAGGGCGGCAAGGGGCGGACCAAAAAAGGCAGCGGACCCGTGACCATCGTGACGCTGGCCGGGGACAACAGCACGACACAGACCGTGTTCATTCCCGCAACCGGGATGGGAACGGGGCGAAGTTCGTCTTCTTCATCCGCCATGGCCACCGGCGGTTCCACCGTACTGAGCACCCAGACCGGGAGCAGCACGGTGGCTTCCGCGCCGGAGCGCCCGGTCATCCTGCCGCAGTCCCCCGCCGCCGTTTCGCGCGGCAGGGAGAGGACGTCGGCGTCTTCCCGGGCGCTGAACATCGACCTGAAGCAATATTTCGACGTCATCAGCGCCGACGGCTCCGCGGTGAAGAAGGTGCTGACCAGCATCAAGCCGGACATTGAGGCGCTGATACGGCGCGCGCTGGAAAAACTCGCCGCGGACAGAAGGAGAACGCACTATGCCCAATAACATCGTCACCGTTCAGGGGCAGGCATGGGATCAGATTGCCCGGGACACCTACGGTTCGGAAGCCCTGATGGACACCTTGCTGTCCGGCAACGTCGACGAAGCCGACGTGCTGCTGTTCTCCGGAGAAACGCCCGTCCGTTTGCCGGGTGAAGCGAAACCGGCCAGCGTGCGGTCGACGCCGCCATGGGAGCGGATGTGATGCGGCGCGCAAGCCTGACCATCGCCATCAAGGGCGCGGACGTGAGCATGGACCTGTGCCCCCACCTGACCAGCCTGACGTGGACGGACAAGGCCGACGACGAACTGGACGATCTGCAGCTGGTGCTCGAAGACCGGGACCGGCTGTGGCAGGGGGACTGGCTGCCGTCCCCCGGGGACGTCATCCATCCGGTGATCGTCACCCATGACTGGCGCGCCATCGGGGAGAAGGAAGAGCTGGACTGCGGGGAGTTCGAGATCGACGAGCTGGAACTGGAGGCCGGAACCGGCGGCGACGTGGTGACCATCAAGGCCATTCCCGCCGCGGTGCGGTCTTCGCTCATGATGCAGCGCAAAACCCGGGCGTGGTCGGATTTTCCTCTGGCCAACGTAGTGGCCGACGTGGTCGGTCCCTCCGGACTGGACACGCTCTACAAGGCCCCTGAAATCGTGTTCAAGCGGGTGGAGCAGCGGCAGGAGAGCGACCTCGCCTTTCTGCAGCGCATCACGAAGGATCAGGGCCTGCGTCTGGCCATCAAGGGCCGGCTGTGCGTCGTGTACGCCGGGCAGACCGCGGACGCGCTGGCCCCCCTTCCCTTCCGGCGCATCGATGTGCCCGACCTCACCAGCGTGCGGCTCCGGCGTTCCCTCGCCGGCGTCTATACCCAATGCATCGTGGGCTACACGTCCGCCATGGATTCGGAAACCATGGAGAAGTCGTTTCTGCCCGAGCAACCGCCCACTACGGGCAAGGTGTTGACCATCAACAAGCGCGTGGAGCACCAAGCGCAGGCGGAACGGCTGGCCAAGGCGGAGCTGCGGGCCAAGAACTGCAAGGAACTGACCGGGGCGCTCGACGGCATGGGAGACATTCGGCTGCGCGCCGGAACTGTGCTGCAGCTGGAAGGCTGGGGCGGATTCGACAGCAAGTACGTCGTGCAACAGGCGACGCATACCGTGACCAAGGACGGCGGCTACCGCACCAGCGCCGATCTGGTGAAGGCTCTGGACTACTGAAATGACCGAGCAGCAGATATGCGATCTTCTGGCCCAGATGTTCCGTGTGGGCTTCGTGGTGGGCCGCCAGCCTGAGCGCATGCGCGTGAGGGTGGAGTTTCGGGACACGACCACGGCCCGGCTGGTGAGCGACTGGCTGCCCGTGCTGACTCCCCGGGCCTGCGGCGATGAAGAGTATGACCTGCCCGACGAGGGGGATCAGGTGCTCTGCGTTTTTCTGGCGTTCGGCCTTGAGCAGGGCTTCGTGCTGGGGGCCATGTACGGCAAGGGCGAGCCCCCGGTGGTCAGCGGCGACAAATGGCACCGCCGGTTCCGCGACGGAACCGTGCTGGAGTATGACCGCGCGGCGCACCGACTGTTCGCTGACGTGAAGGGCGACGTGGAAGCAGCCGTTACCGGCAACGTGACCGCCGCGGTGCAGGGCAATATCAACGTCACGGTCAAGGGCGGCATGACGGCCAGCGCCCAAGGCGCGGCCAGCGTGTCTTCCGCCGCAAGCATCGCCCTGAACGCCCCGGCCATCAGCATGGGCAGCGGCGGTGGCGGCGGCACAGAAGCAGCCGTCACCGGCAATACGCGCCAGCGCGGCAACATCACCGTGGAGTCCGGGGACGTTACGGTCAACGGTATCTCTTTCCTGCGCCACGTCCACATCTGCCCGCATGGCGGGGAAACGGGGGTGCCGCAATGATGTATCAAGGCGTTTTGGGCAAGTTTCCCTTTTCGGTCACTGAAATCGAAATCTGCACGTTCCGCGATCTGACCCGCAACCGCGAATACAGCTACGCGGAACATAAGGTGGTGTCCGGACTGCCCAAGCTGCAACACACGGGCCGCAACTTGGACACTGTGGAGCTGACGGTGATCGTATTTCCCCTCACCCCGGCCTCTACCGTGAAGCTGCGGCTGGCGGCGCTGGAGAAACTGACCAAGGACGGCGACGATCTGCCTCTTGTGCTGGGGCTGCAATATATGGGGCGCTTCGTGCTCAAAAGCCAGAAGGTCACACACCGCATCATGCATAACGGGGTCACCCTGTCCGCCGAAGTGGCTCTGGCCCTGCAGGAGTACAACTGATGGAACTGACCGTGGACATGGCCCAGCCTTCCGCCGTGGAAGTGGGTGCAACGGGCCTGCGGGGGCTGGCGCAGGAAATCCGCACCGTGCTCGGAACGGCCAAGGGCAGCGTGCCCCTCGATCGCAACTTCGGATTGTCGTGGGACACGGTGGACCTACCCATGCCGCAGGCGCTGCCGTTGCTGGTGTCGGATATTGCCGAAGCCATCGAGCGCAACGTCCCGCGCGTCCGCATAAAGGACGTGCAGTTCGGCAACGGCGTTGCCGACACCGAAGACGGCAGGCTGCTGCCTATTGTCACGGTGGAAATCCGGGAGGAATACATTCATGAGTTCCGTTAATCTCACCGCCTTGCCGGATGTCCATTTCGCGCCGCAGAGCGCCAGTGAAACCGAAGCCGCGGTCATCACCGCCTACGAGGCCATCGCCAAGGTCACCCTGCAGCCGGGAGACCCCGTCCGGCTGTTCCTCGAAACGCTGGCCTATACGCTGTGCGTCCAGAACAGCCTCATCGATCTGGCCGGCAAGCAGAATCTGCTGGCTTACGCCTCCAAGGAGCACCTCGACCATCTGGGCGCGCTGATGGGCGTGGCCCGCATTCCGGCGCAGCCCGCGCGCTGCACCATGCGTTTTGCTTTGACCGAGCCGAAGACGTTCGAGGTGCCTATCCCCGAAGGCACGCGGGTGGCCACGCAGGCGGGCAACGTCCTGTTCGCCACAACCGGCACCGTGAGCATCGCCCCCGGAGAAAGGGCGGTGGAGGCAGTCGCCTTTGCGTTGACTGCGGGGTCGGACGCCAACGGATTGGTGCCCGGCCAAGTGTCGCAGCTGGTGGACCCGCTGCCCTATGTCACCGAAGTCGGCAACATCAGCCAGACGTTGTCCGGCTCGGATGAGGAAAGCGACGACAGGCTACGCGAACGCATCCGACTTGCACCCGAAAGCTATTCCTGCGCCGGCCCGGAGGGGGCCTACCGGGCGCTGGCGCTGGCCGTCAGCCAAGATATCGAGGAAGTGGCCGTCCACAGCCCGACGCCGGGCGTGGTGGACGTGCGCTTCACCTTGATCGGAGGGGAACTGCCGGACGCAGCCATGATTTCGCTTGTGAGCGAGGCGATTTCCGGCGAGACGGTGCGTCCCCTGACTGACACCGTGCTGGTGGATGCGCCCGATGTGGTGCCCTATACGCTGAAAGGAAAATGGTTCCTGCGGCGGAGCGACGCCACGCTGCTGGCAAGCGTCACCAGCGCCGTGGACAACGCCGTGGAAACCTTCCGACTTTGGCAGCGGTCCAAACCCGGCAGAGACATCAATCCCACAAGGCTGATCAGCCTTGTGGAACGGGCCGGGGCCAAGCGCGTCGAGCTTGAAAGCCCGGTTTTCACGCCGCTGGGCAAGGTTGCCGTCGCCCGGGAAACGGCTGTGGAGCTGTTGTTCGGCGGGCTGGAGGATGACTGATGGCGCGACGCATCGGCAATACTCCTTTTGTTGAGCTGCTACCGGCCAACCTCGCGGGCGACCCGACGTTTCGAGCTGCGGCTTCAGCTCTGGACAGCGGGCTGCGTCAGTCCGTACTGGCCATTCCCGATCTGTTGCTTTTCGCCCGGCTGGCGCTGGCCGGTCCGGAGGGCCTTATCGCCCCTTTGGCCAGACTGGCGGAGCTTGCCGGCGGCCTGCCCGACCTGCCGGAGACAGTGCTCGATTCCCTTGCGTGGCAACTGCATGTGGATGGATACGAAGCGGCCCGGGCCTACGACGACAAGCGCCGGATGGTGGACCGCTCCTTGCTGCTGCACCGTCGCAAAGGTACGCCGTGGGCCGTGTCCGAGGCGCTGCGCGCGCTCGGCTACGCCGACGCAACGATCAGCGAAGGAGGCGGCATCTGCCGCTATGATGGGGAAATTTCCCACAACGGCGCGGATACCTATGCCGCCGGCAACCGCTGGGCGCTGTTCGACGTCGAAGTCGATCTGGGCGAGAGTGAAGGCATTTCCGTGGCCGCCGTGCAGCGTCTGCGGACCGCCGTAGAGGCGTGGAAGAACGTCCGTTCCCATTTGCGCGCGGTCAGCTGGCGCGCAACCATGGAAGACGCCACGGCCATGGATGAGGAGCTGACCGCTCTGCGGGTACTCCCCGAGCTGGAGGATGTGCGGGAATGGGGATTCCCTCTCTACAACGGTGCCACCCGCTACGACAACGGCTGTTTTCGCCGGTACGACGGCGCGTTGCGCTACGGCGGGGCGGACGTTCATCAGCTCTGCCAAGCCTGCGGCCATGTTCACGACGCCCGGCGCGAAGCGTTCGCCGTGGGGCTGGCCGCGGCGCAGGAAGATGCCGTCCGCTTTTGTCCCCGTTACGACGACGTGGCGGAATATGACGGCAGCCAGCGGCACGGGGAGGGAGAACTGCCTTTTGCCGAGCGCCGGGATATGGCGCTGCGCCTCTCTCCGGAGGATGCCGTTTCTCCCTCCGAGCAGACAGCGGTGCGGCTGGAAATCGAGGCCGCGGATCGCATCGGCGTATACCACGACGGCACCCTGTCGTATGGCCAGCGTCTGATCCGCACCTGCATGGGGAGCGTTTTCCACGACGGCAGCGCCGGTTACGGGCCGTATGAAGGCAAGGCCGTCTTTGCCGTGCGCCATGACGGGTATGCCCGGCATGACGGCCACGCCGTTCATTCTCTGTGGGGCTGGCTGCCCGGCAGCGCCCAAGCCCCTCTCTATACCTACGCAACCATGTCCGACGCCTGCGTCCTTCGCGCCAGCGATCTGGGCATGCAGGATACTATGGCCCCGATTGATGAGGCTTGCCTGCTGCTGCGCCGTTTCCGGCTTTGCAACGGGTCCCTGCTGTATTCCGGGGCCGTTCACCACGACGTGCGGGAGGAAACGCATGAATTTTGAGGAAGCATTGCCCCTTCGCGGCGAGTTCGAGCTGCGGATTTTTCGCGCCGGCGTTCCGGTTGAGGACTACCGGGACCACAACATGATCATGGCCGTGGCCAGAAACGCGTTGGCGCGTCTGCTGGGGGGCGACGGCAAGGGCAAGACCATTACGACCATCGGCGTGGGCATCGGCGGCGACGGCCCCGATCCTTCGGATACCGCCCTGACCAGCCCCTACACCAAAAACGTCACGGGGCACAGCTACCCGGAGGATGGCCGGGTCCGTTTCGAGTTCGTCATCGGCAAGAGCGAGGCGAACGGCAAGAAGCTGCGCGAGTTCGGCCTCATCTGTTCGGACGGCACGCTGTTCGCCCGCAAGGTCCGGGGAGTCATCGAGAAGGCCGACGACATCGAAATCGCCGGTTCGTGGACGATCATTTTCTAGAAAGGAGGACGTATGGGAAACCTGAAAGAGCAGGCCGTCTGGGAAGGCAACGTTTACCAGCTTGAGCTGACCGACCCGGTTGTGGGCGGCGAAGACGGCATCAGCAACCGGCAGGCGAAGCAGCTGGCCAACCGCACGGCATGGCTGAAAGAGCAGCAGGAAAAGATGGCGGGAACGGTGGAATCTTTCGACCCGTCCATGCAGGCGGGCCTGTTCGCGGGGCTGCTGCAGGCGCTCGATCTTGCCGGGCTGGCCATGCGCGAACACGAGATGACCCGCAAGGCGCGTTTCCAATCGCTGACGGCCACCATCAAAAATCGGGGGGTCAAGTCCGGCGTGGCCATCACCAAGTCGCAAACCGCCACGCGGAACATCAGCGCATCGGACGGCATCGTCTTTATGAGGGGCCGCCAGTATCCCGTGGCCGACCAGAAAAATACCGCCAGCATCGCCAGCAACACCGGCGACAAGGCGGGCGTGGTCATCATCTATATGTTCCTGACTGCCGCCGGAACTATCGACGTCGCCGCCACCACGCTCGGCGGCGCTATGCCCGAAGGGGCCATTGAGCTGGCCCGGGCAACCGTGCCGGCGGGCAACACCGAAGAGAACGACCCGTATCTGGCCAAGGTGGTCATTACGGACAGCGCGCGACGGGAAGCCGGCTGGCCCTCCATCCAGCGTTCGCCCGCGTCGGTGCTGGTGCCGCTGAATTGCGTGCTGCCCGACGCCGGCTACACGGTGGCCGTCGAGGCCGTGGGCAATATGGGCGGCAGCGCCCAGATGGGCGATCTGTATGTCGACAACCGGCTGACCAACGGTTTTCGGCTTTTCACTTCCGGCACCGCGGACGACGTGCAGGTCCGGCTGCTGGTGCAACATCCCGGCATCTGACCGGTAAGGAGATAGGTATGGACATCATCAGGCAAGGCACCGGCCCGTGGCCGGAGGTAAGCGTCACCGGCACGACCGTGACCCTGACGGTTGGAGACAACGGACTGGATTTTAATTGTGCGGAGCTGCAGCGCGACGAGCAGGTCGCGGTGGACATCGTGTCCGGGCACGATGGCGAGATGACTGTGGGTGTGAATAACGGCATTGCCTACATCGCCAACCTGATTATCCCTCCGGCCCGTTACGCCGACGTGCCCCTGCCGGCGACGCTGGCCGAGGACCCCGAGCTGCCGGAAGACCTCGATCCGCTGTGCATTGCGCTGGCACCTACGGTTCAGCGCGAACGCCTGCCGCTGACCGAGGATGATATGGCCGCCGTGCGGCTGATCATCTGGACCCTTACGGAAACCAACAATCAGTAACCCCGCAAACGTCTTGCCCGCCGCGTATCCCGGTGAGCGAGAAACGAAAAGAGGAGCATACCATGGCGACTATCATCAGCAAGGACCCGCTTCGCATGAGCGTGGAGGCCGCCACCGGCGGTCTGGTCACCGTTCTGTACGACGATGGAGGCAATCCTTCTTTTATGCGCCGCATTCCCAAGTGCAATATTGAAGACCTTTATCCTGATCTGGGGCTGACCGGTACACACCCAGCGTTTATTGTCGACGGCGTTGAAAAAAACGAGCTGTTTATCGGCGTCTATCCGGCGTCCGTAGCAGGCGACTACGCCGTGTCGCTTCCCGGGCAGGAGCCGACTAACACGATTAATTTCGACAGCGCCGCAGCGTATTGCAAGGCGAAAGGTACGGGCTGGCATCTGATGACTAATGCGGAGTGGGCGTTGCTCGGCGCTCTGGGCATCAAGTCGGGCTGGCAACCGCGGGGCAATACGTATTGGGGCTTGCACCATGAAATGAAGCACGAAACCGGAACACTGGCCGACGGGGCGGGTAAACTCGGCGTGTATGATGAGACCCTTCATGGGCGCACATTGGTAGGTTCCGGGCCTTTGAGCTGGCGGCATGACAATTCGCCCGCCGGCATTGCCGATCTGGTGGGCAATGTTTGGGAATGGACGGGCGGCATGCGTTTGGTCAATGGGGAGATTCAGATTTTGAAGGATAACGACGCTGCCGGTAGCGAAGCGGCGTCCGCACCATCCTCGGCATGGAAGGCTATTCTGCAGAATGGCAGTCTGGTGGCCCCGGGCACGGCGGCCACGCTGAAAATGGACGCTGTGGGGAGTAATGGCACGGGAGCAGTGAAGATCAATACGACCATCATCAGCCAATACCCGAGCACAGACGATAAGACGTCTTCGGCGTGTGCCTTCACGGCCATGACCGCACAGACGGGCGTGACTATTCCCGCGATTATGAAGTTGCTGAGTCTTTATCCTGTTTCCGGGAACGGCCCGGTCGGCAGCATTTGGCACCGGAACGCGGGCGAGCGGTTGGCGTTGCGCGGCGG
>ERZ1673749.340-NODE-340-length-57968-cov-9.233557_pt1 | contig 57968 bp, 39 predicted proteins | sample MGYA00580204_ERZ1673749 | MGnify/ENA primary metagenome ERZ1673749 (study PRJEB41218, sample SAMN15661745) | gut metagenome | host: Homo sapiens | place: Canada: London | collected 2015-08-20/2019-03-30 | study: EMG produced TPA metagenomics assembly of...
AAGAACAATGTATCATTGAATAAAACATAATAGATAGTTGTGCTGTGGTACAAGAATCACCCGGCTATAGTAAAGCTGACTATGCCTTTTCGAAGTTATCATCTATAGGAGGCGGAATTGTACCAGTTATTGTCTTTGTACTTCATGATAATGAAATAAATATTTTTGATATTGTGAGCAAGCTTCCCGGAGTAGGAATCGCAGGTGTAGCAGGTAAATTTCTATTCCAAAGGATGCTAGAAACACTAAAAAATTATATAATTGAACATGGTGAATCATACATTATGGAAAATCTTGTTCGTTCATGGAAGGATAAAGGTATAAGCATAGAAGAACTCGAAAACGATATTATAAAATCACCTGACAACATGTTTACTGATGATATAAAAATACAGGCTGTTGATATTCTGTATTCTTATTATAATAAGAATACAGAATATATAGTTAAAAATGAATGAAAAATAATTTTTCTTACTTTTAGTAATATTGGAATAACTCAAACCATACTCTTGTTTATAGATAAAAAGGATAAGCAATATGGCAACAGTTGTAATGATGCAACACCCTGAAACAGGAATTATTAAAAAAGGTTTTTGGGGTATTAGTTGGACAACGTTTTTCTTTGGTGGATTTCCAGCTCTTTGTAGAGGTCAAATACTTATTGGTTTTATTTTTATTATATTACATAGTTTTACATTTTGTATTTCTGGAATAATATGGGCTTTTATTTATAATAAAAAATATACACAAGAACTTTTCTCACAAGGGTACAAATTTGCAGATTCTGAATCAAAAAATATTGAAGCAATGATGAATCTTGATATTCCAGTTAAGCCTGAGAATACTATCAATGGTAAATTTGAATCATGGAGAAATGATTATAAATGTCCACACTGTGGTAAAGATCTCACTAGAGATGTTCATATTAAAGCATGTCCACATTGTAATAATTGGCTTCCAGGATGTACACCTATAACTGGCGACTATAAATAATACTTTAAATAAATGGATAGAGCGGTATTTGCTCTATCCATTTTAATAATGTACTTGCTTCTATAGTACACATTTATGCAATAAGGAGTAAGAAAAATGTTTATATTTTTTCTATATTCATTTATTTTTACTATAGTATTTTCTACAAATGTGTTTGCAGAAGAGCAATATGACGATATAAAGATAGGAAATATAACAAATTACCATATACTAAATAAAAAATATTACTTCGATTTCCAAGAAGCTGAAGATGTTCCTGACTCATATACATTCACAGGAAATATTGATGATAATATTGACAAACAAGTCAAAAAAACTCTTAAAGAGATATCAAGAAATAAACAAAAAAATGTAGCTATAAAATTTAGTATGAATAGTCCTGTTGCTATACAATCCGTCAATGAATCTCAATTGTATATCCAGCCATCTCCTGTTCAAAAAAGCGATTATGCAATAGTAGGTGTATGTATCCCTGAAACGGATGATTGCTGGAAAATGAAAATATTGAAAGATAATCCTCAATATGGAGAAATTACGACATTTCTACAAGGAAATGAAGTTACTGCCTACTATACAGAAGAAAATGAACTATTGATTTGTTATATAAATACAGAATTAAATCAAATCAATTATGAAACACCTGTTGTAATACAAAGCCAAAATAAAATATCTTCCCCAATTATCTATCCTGAAAAGCTCTCTAGGCTTTTTAGAGCTGAAAATATTAATACGACAGTACCATATTTTGATAAAGAATATGGCCCAGCTAAAAAAGATTTTGGTATAACCAGAGTCTATGATATTGATGGATGCATTGTGGAAACTTCAGGAGAGAAAACAATAGAATCAATAACTCTTCACCTGACGCCTCAATGCACTGTAGACATGAGTGAATTTACGAATCATGGAACTTCAGCTTATGGCATGACTTTTGGTGATTTTGAACGCGATATACCATTAGAGTACGAAGCTCACTGTTTCAAGGGGTCATGTGGCAACTCGCTTGATCCATGGGTTGATGGACATACCATGCTTTCACGAGCCCAAGATTTCTTAGAAATTAAAGTTTCATCAAAATACGATGGAAAACCAAGGACTGACTTTGACAAAGCCTATGAAAAATTTGGGAAAGAGATAGAAAAAATTCGTGATGATGAATGGTTAGCCACAAATACAGATTATTGTGGAAATGATATATCTAATTTAATTAAGCATAATTTTTCTGAAGTCAGTCTATCTACTATCACTATTGGATACAATCTATCCGGTGAACCATGTCAAGATTATAAACCAGACATCAAAAATACGCAATATTCTGATTACAATCAGCAATACAAACAAAAAATATTTTCTGAAAAAGGCATTCCTTTCACCGTGTATGGAGCCACATTAGGAATGAATTTTTCAGAATGGGTTAAAATATTCAATAAAATAAACAAAAATAATAACTATAAAATTAAAACAAAAACACATTGAAAATTAGAGATATAGAAATGGAATATGATTTAGGAGAGACATATATACAAGACAAATATGGAGTTCCAATTATAAGTATACATGAAACTGATGGAATAATATATATAATAGATTTTCACTATGGTTGTTTATATGAAATCGCAAAAGAACATAAAAATGATATAAAATCAAAAACAAAAGCATTCGATATATCTTTTGAAAAAATTATTAATAGTATCAACAAATATTCAATAAAAACTTTCGGTACAGAAACAAAAATTAAGAGAGGAAAAGTAGACAAAGATATTACATTGCTAGAAATATTAACAGAAGATACTGTATTAAATTGTAGTATTGATAAAGATTACAATCTCAGTGGATACGCTATTTATTTAAAAAATTGATATAAATATTTCTATAGGAAATAATTATGAAAATACCTCGTCATATTTATAGTCATCATATTGTTTTCAGCTAGCAATTTATACGCTTTTAGTTTTTCATCAATTGAGAATCAAGTAAAAGAAGCTCCTTTCCTTTTACCAGCTTAGTAAAACAAACATTTAAAATTCTTTAAAGGAGGTACGAACTATGTTCATAAGTTGAAAATTATTAAAAAATAGGACATTTACTAGGATAAGCAATATGTATTACCAACAAACGTAGTAAAATATTTTAAATCATAATCATTATATCTTAGATTATAAAGGATAAGTAATGAAAAAAATAGTTTGTTGCCTTTTTATCCTCAGTTTTATATTGGTTCCAACGATATCATGGGCCTTTTTCTTTTCTTCACCAGAAGATAAGGTTAAAGAAGGATATTTAGAATTTGATAAATCATCAACTATAGAGAATGTATTTTCGGGATATCAATATTCAAAATCTGTTAAATGGAGTTCATTTAAAGATAAGCAAAAAAGGACTATCGTTGAAGCAAGGATAAACTATAATCTAGTTGATGAGATCAATACAACCCTAAATAATATAATTATTGGTCGTAATGAAGAATTTTCCTTAACTCCTTTTAGGAGATATATAGAATGGACTAGAAGTAAAGAAGGATCCGGCTCTGTTGATGTATATATATGTATCCAATTTGCTATTCTCGATAACGATGAATTTAAGATGAAATATATTGGAGTACACGACTCGAAAGATAATAAAATTGATGTATTCAATGATGCATTAGGAGATGTTGAGCGTATTCAAATGATAAATTCTATATACAAAAATGAACCATTAATGCTTTCAGAATATATTTATAAGCATGATTATGAACGTTTTGAAAAAGCATGGAAACTAATAGCTCAAGCTATACGAGAAGCAGGAGCCAAAGAAGCAAGAGAAGTAATGCTTGCTCAAAAGAAAAAAGAAGAAGAAATTCGTTTAAAAGAACGTAATGACATTGAAAAACATTATCAAAGATGGATAGAGCATTTAAAAAATACCAGTTTTATAAATATAGGCCAATTTGACTCTTATTACGTGTATGCAATAAAAATAAATTCAATAGATGATGATTTTATATATATTGATAGATACAAATACGATATTTATAAAGATAAAAATGGAAAATATAATTTTAATAAAGATTTTTTAGAAAATATAAAGATAAAATACGATTCAAATCACGAAGATGTTATATCTGCTTCATATATAAAACTAAAATTTTCTATAAATAAATATGAGCAATTTGTTATACCTCTAGAAAGAGATCAGGTAGAGGTCTCCTATTACAATAGAGATATAACATTAGTAAACTCATCGAATTCATATGTGTCAAATAAAGCATCTGTATATATTCGCCAGGGAGAAAAAGATTATATAGGGGATATAACGTATAAAGATTTTTTAGAACCAAAAAGCTTTGAACGTAAGCTTGAAAAGTATTTAAATACTAATTAATTATTTATATTGTAAACATTACAGTTTTGACTTTAATAGGTTAATTTTTGGTATTATAGCTATATAGTCCAGTACACATTCATACTGTGTACTGGACTATATTTATAGCGTGAGCTGTATTTTTATAAAAAATCTATTTTCTTTTATACTTATGATTTCGCTTTTTATCTATATATGGAAAACCAGCAATAGAGTCTATAATCTCTAGTCCATTAATATTACTCATCTTGTCTAAACATTGACAAAATTTTCTTATATTTTTCACCATAGGTTTTGGTTTAATTCCATGTTCTCTACACATAAGTATGTATGATACATAACCAGTCACTCCTTTTATATGTTCCATAATATCTCCACTATACTCACAGAAAAAATCATTATTTTCAGAATTATTTTTTTGTTTCATCCTTATTTCCTTAATAATTGTCTGACATAATTAATATACTTATTTTTATTAAACATATTATCAATGTATATATTTAAATAAAATAAGTACATTATTAAAAAATAAATTCGCCACATTTTAAACCATACAATATACCCGATTCAACATAATGAATCATAATATAGATATGAACTAATGGACATAATATAGCAAAACACTATCTATGTCTGATGGTATTACTAAAAATATAAAACAAGCAATCATAAAAGAAGCAAGACAAAAAAGAATAATCAATATAAAAACATGATACATATTCAATAAAAAAACAAGATTGTAGTTGATTACAATCAACAACTTTAAAATTTTATATAAAAAAATAAATTGAATTAGATAACAAATTTTATTTTTAACATATCATCATGAAAATATGAACAATCAAAAAGGAGTTTTCATGATGAAAGAGGTTACATTTGAAGACATCTTTGATGGATTGCAAATCCTTCCTTCAAGAGATGAAACAGAAGTCAAGTTCATTGACATTTTAAATAAGCAAAAAGAACTCATGGAATTTGCGATAGCAAATCATAGCAAAGTCATGCAAATTCGTTTTGATCTTCATTACCCATCTGATGGTTCTATTCTTTCTTCTCCTGAACACATATCTGATTTCAGTTATAACCTTTCACGAAGGTTAAAACGAATGGTCATAGCAACTCATAGGGTTGCTCCTCTCTATCTGTGGGTCAGAGAGATTCATGACTCTTCTTTTCCCCATTACCATTTTCTTCTTTGGATCAATGCAAATGCCATAAAGAATAGATTTACTGTCTTCGATATGGCAAATAAACTCTGGAAAAATACTTTAAAAACAAATGAAGAAGGACTTGTTCATTATTGTTTGAGTAAAAGAAGAGAACCTGAATATGACAATGGAATTGTCATAGATAAAAATAAAGAAGACTTCTCCACAAAAAGAGATGTAGCGTTTCGTTCTGGAAGCTATCTTGCCAAAACATTCAGCAAAGATGGTCTTGATAGACATGCATGGCGATACGGATATTCAAGACTTCCTAGATGCTAAAAAAGGAGATAAATCATGTTTGGAGATGAAATATTCTTTGATCAATTGCGTAAGGAACTGCCTCCAGTTTTTACAAGAGAATTTGCTTCTGAAAAGATTGGAAGAATCTTTTCTGCCAAGAGCATGTCGAATGCTGATGCGCTTGGTATTGGACCTTCTGTGAAAGTCAGGATTGGCAAGAAAATTGGATACGAAAGAGACTCCTTTATTCAATGGCTACGAGGTAAAATGAAGCGTAATGATCATCATGTAAAAAAAGAAAATAACGTTTATTATATGCCTGATTCAACATCATTCAGAATGTTTTGATTTGAACTAGAAGATGTATTTTTATAACTCTTTTACAGGAGAAATTTCCTATGAATACTTCAGAGCTAATTTCCGTTCATGTACTTCAGCTTCCCAATGATAAAAATGGAATGACTGCAATTGTATCTGCAAGTATAGTCATACCAGATGGAAGAATTATAAGTGATGTTTGTTCCGTATCTCCTTGTTCTCCTTTTGAAAATGAAGATACTCTTGAAATCGCCAAAAATAGGGTCATAAATGCTGTCAAGCAAAAAGCTAAACCTTATATCCAAAACCATCAAAACATCTCTCAAAATGGCTTTCAGGACGATAAGAGCAAATTCAAGGGAGGAGGGGACAAGCCTGCCAGCCGCAATCAACTGGCCCTCATTCGCAACAAGGCTCAGGAACAGAGGAGAAATCCAGAGGAGCTTGCTGCTTTCCGTTTTGGCAAACAGCTACAAGACCTCAAGGGATGTGAGGCTGATAGCCTGATCAAAGAACTCATTACAAGAACACGCTAGTCCAACAGCAGTGTATCCGAACGCCATCGGATATGGCCCGCTGGCTACGCTTCTTCAACGAGCAGCGAGTGACTCGGGAAAATGCCCCATCCATATATACACGGCTGCATATCCCCTTCGTCCACATCCATCCGTTTGCGGACGGCAACGGACGGCTGGCCCGCCTTGTCTCAAATCTTCCTCTTTTGCGAGCAGGACTTCCCCCCATCATTATTCCCAAGGAATGGAGTCAGGAATACATCGCGCTCCTGGCTGAACATCAGCGGGAACGGGGGACACTTGTTTCAGGATCGGAACTTTTAGGGTCCACCTCCGCAAGACGAAATTTGAGGGGATGGTTGTACGAACATGGAAAAGGACTTGGGCAGTGATCAAAAATTTTTCTGCGTAAATTCAGCAAGATAACAGATGTAAAGCTATTAAACACAATAATTATATATTGTTAACGACATAAGAATTCGTATACGTTATAATTTGGAGAAAATTTAGAGAGTGAGCAGGGATTTTTCGCAGGATTTTCTGCGAAAAAAGGCTACCTAAAGGAGATGCCTTCTAAGAAAGTTATGCTTACAGACTCTATTGCAAAGACATTCAGTGAAGTTGACTGAGGCATATCCCAATAGCGAGTTGTACGATTTGAGCGAAGAAGACCCGACAGAATAGGGAGGCACGCCATGAACACAGGAATCAGTTTGCCTTGATACCGTGGCGTGCACAGATACAGAGCGGCGGCTTGCGGGCGTGGTCTGACGCTGCTGTTTCCGCCCTCCCTGTGCTGGCGGTACATGAGAACCCATTGCTGAGGCGTGGCTCTCTCAAACGCGGATTGCCTCCCCCACCGGCTCAGAATACAAGCGCCAGCCCCCGGCTCCCCACACGTAAAAGGGACATCGTGCAAATTTTCCACCTGCGGTTGTGCTCGTGACGAGCGCGCAACACACATCAGGACGGATGCAGGTGCGCAAGGGAAGGACAACCCAAAGAGGGGGGATTTGGAGTCAAACCAAGCATCGGAATAAAAAAGGCGGGGAGCTTCCCCGCCTTTGAATTCTGTTGCGAAATCTGCAACACGTTTTTTGTCGAAGTTATCGCGCCCCACACCAGTCTGGTATGACCACCCTTTCCCTACTGAGACGCATCAAAGAGGTGGGAAATTATTGTCTAGAATTTATGTTATTGAGATACCAGTCTCCCAGAGGTCTTCCGGAACCATAGTGCCGTGTGGGAGGGAGAACTATCAGCCGGTTCCAATCAATCAACCAGGAAATCGCGATGTCTACCTGTTTAGCTATGAACGAACCACGCATGGCGTTCTTAATTTCCGCATTTGAGACACGCGTCTGCCCACTATGTTCTTCGCACCATTCCGCGATTTTCAAAATACATCTGAGTGTATCCTGATCATAGCTTGGAGATACCGCATTGACTACATAATCATATGCTGTCCACATGAATTTAATTGCCATTTCCACCTCTCTAGTAGAAACATGCAACGCCCAAGGATCGTCATGTTCACAGAGATGAAATATCTCAGCTACCCTATATGCTTGCTGCGCTGCACGAATGCACCAGTCTTGCACTCTCTTATTGCATTCGGCTTGATATTCCATCCTCTCATGAAAGGCTCTGAGTGCCTCCACCCCTTCAGGTTCGACTTGAAGGATTCTTTTGGATGGACGTGCCCCCTCGGAGTCATAGGCGGAGTGTTTAAGGAGCATATGTAGCTTATTTTTGAAACTCCGCATGAGAGTTTCATCTACGCCCCGATTCCCATTTCCCCGTATTTTGTTAGTGGGGCAGACATATAAGAGGCTCCGTGCAGTTATCCCCATCGCCCTTTGAACCTCCGTAAGCACTAGCTTATGGAAGAATTGGGGTTGGGTCAGCACAACACAATTGATGAACGGTTCCCGGACGATGGAACTGTCGCGTGTCACCCTGAGCTGGGCATTCCCTTCCCCTGACCAGTATTTCGCAATCTGTCGATATGTCTTGATATCCAATGAAGTGCCATCCGGATCCATGATATTGGCGTACCCCCAACGGGATACAGCTTCTGACAAAGATGGGGACGTTACATCATTAATGAAAAGGCGTGGCAACTGAGCGCATTTTTTCGTGCCTAACTCATTGAGCCGAGAGGAAAGCTCTTCCACGAGCTTCAGCTCTCCCGTATCGACGGCATCATTAATGGCTTTTTGCCGTTGTCGTTGCAGAACGGCCCTGAGGGCATCCTGTTTTGTAACTTGAATTTTGAGGGTAGCACTTTCCTCTTCCTCAAATACCGTATAGGCATCTAGGATAGGCTGCATCGCAGAGCTTTTACCACTACCACTCTCTGCACTAACGAAGATCAGGAATGAGAGGTTGTTGTACCGCCCATCTCCGGTCTCAATTCGAGTGTGACCACGATCAGCACCAGAAATTCCCCCCATGAAAGTGAGTAGAACCATGTTGGGATCGATCCTACGTGCTGTAGCATGTTCCAGACTCCATTCGGAAAGCGTCTTCGGAAGCGGATAATAAAAAAAGTTTCTGTGTTGTGGAGTGCTATTACATTCCAGTTTCCCCCGAATATCCTCAATAAACGAAACCCCTGAGTTCCGGACAGCAGGAGAAAAAAAGTATTCATGGGCCCTCCCGAGGAGAGGGATATTCCCTCTCCTCTATTTTCATTGTATCATACGTATTTGCGTAAAGAAACTTCCCCATCGGAGAAGGCGACGGATACAAAGTCGTCGGGGCTCAGCCCCAGAGTCTTCCGTAAAGAGAGCGGAAGACTTTTGGCTGGAAGGACATCCCCAAAAGCCAACTGTTGGAGTATCCCATGCTCTAAGCCTTGGGCGTAAAGTCGAAGGACTTGGGCAGGGAGATACCCCAAACTTATGACCAAGCTCTATCTGTATCTTTGATAGACAGCAGCCGTACGCTCCAAGCCGTGCGATCTCTGAAAAAATACGCTCCTCTTCCTGTCTCGTGAGACGATGCCGTTTTTTCCCGTCGGATGGATTTTTCCGTTCTTGAACCATGAAATCCCCCTTAAAAGACTAAGTATTAAGACTACCTATACATAACGCTGCATAGGCATTAGACATTGGGACCATTACCAACACGGAACGTATTGATAATTGATGTTGTTAGCTAAGAAGAGATAAAAGATGTCAGCGAATGCCGGGGCTTCCCCCGAAGGAGATGCGGTGTTCAGACATAAAGGCGATCACATCCGTGAGAGCGTAGCGAACAGAGCGGCCTATTTTTGCATATGGGATGCCCACATGCCGTTGGCGATGCGCCCGCAAAGTATGCACGCTGAGAGATACGAGCCTTGCCGTTTCTTTTTCCGTGAGCCATTTTCCACGCATGGTTGCTTCTGTTGGATACATCGGGTATCCTCCTTAAAAGAGATCGAATGTTGCCAAAAAACTCCACTGCTTCGTGCCAGCGAAGCAGTAGAATTGCTGTTGGGACATGTCTAACGAGGTTTTGAATTTTAGGCAACTCTTCTAAATTACAGGGGTTCTACTTTTGCCATAACCCAATATTAACCCAATTACGTAATCTGCTGGCTTCATGTCAGTGTAAAGTAGAACCCCTGTATTATTCACATTAACATATGAGAATAATTTAGTTTTGAATTTTTTCAAAATTTTTTTCAAAAATTTTTTTGCGCATAAAAAAAGGGGGCATACCTTTATCAGGCTCTCCCCCCCCTCCTTGTATTTATATAACAGTTTAAATTTATTTTAAAATACTATCCATAACAGATGCAGCACGTTTCATCGCTTCATCTGCAAGGTGAGCATAGCGCTGAGTCATCTGCGGACTTGAATGCGTGAGCAGTTTTTGAAGGGTATAGAGATCCACCTGCCCACTTGAGACAAGGAAAGAAGCATAAGCATGACGAAGCCCGTGCAAAGGGCGGAAGTCTTCCGGGAGTCCAGCCTTGCGCTTTACTCTCTGCGCTATACGACGAAACTCATGACGTGGTCCGCCATCCTTTCCAGGGAAAACATAGAGACTTTCTGAACGAGTTACGCCTTCCAATATGGCCCGCGCTACTTTCGTCATTGGAATGATTTCTGTTTTCCCTTTCTTGGCGGTTTCTCCACGAAGGGTAATAAACCCTCGGGTAAAATCTAAATCATCCCATCTCAGCCCCATCAAGGCTCCCCGTCGCATTCCTGTTGCCAGTGCAAGGCGCATAAAGGCCGCTGCGTTTTGATCAGGCTCTTCGTCCAAAGCCTTCTTTAAAGCAATCAGTTGCTCGTGGGTTAACGTCTCCGTTTTCTGATTGTCCACACGGGGCATCTCGAAATGGAGTCTACGAGGATCAGGCATGGCGCATAGGCCATTCTTCACGCCGAATCGGATAAGCAAACGCAGCAAGGCAAGGACATGGTGAACAGTGGCAGGTTGCAATCCTTTAGCAAACAAATCCTTTTTCAGGCGTGTAAGCTCTGCCGTACAAAGCTCGTCGGGTGTTTTCTTTGCAAACGATTTGAGATGGTTTGTAAAGTTATAGCCATCTGTTCTTAAAGACTTTTTATCGGCATGTTCGGAACGATAAATCTCCCACAACCGCTCAATCGTAGGCTTCTGAAGTTCTGCCTGACGAATGGCTTCTTGTTCCCGTATCTCCTGCGTGAAGCTCGCTTTCCCTCAATACGTTCAGCCCGGATGCCTGCTGCCTTGGCTTCCGTCATGTTGTCGGCGAACTGTCTTCCAACCTTTTCCTCGAAGACCTTTCCTTCCTTTTTGAACACGATGTAGAAGACCTTCTCTGTTCCTTTCATGCCGATTCGTTCTGTTTCACGGTAAAAGACTCCGGAATACCGGGTCTTGCACCTCTTTGCTTGAGCCATAGCTCCCTCCGATTTTTCCAACCCTATTTCCAACCTTGAGGAGCAAAAACGGTATCAGGCTGTAGCAGTCGAAACAACAACTTTTCACGTAACAACTGGAAATACATTACTTAATATCAATAGACATTATCCCATACAACACTAGCGGTATGGACTCCTAAGCTGTAGGCCACAAGTTCGATTCTTGTCGGGCGCACCAGAAAATTCAGCCTCTTAGAGAGATACTCTAAGGGGCTTTTCTTTTTGCAAGCCCTTTTATCCCGCTCTTATCCCGCTCTCTTAGATGAACCAATGGGAATTTTTCAGATAGATTGGGAAGATTCATCTTTCTTTTTTCTGTCCGCTGCCCGTACAGGATGAGGTTTTGAAATAAAAAAATAAAAGGTGGAGGCTGATTTTTCAGCCTCCACCTTTTTTACTCGTCCATCTCATCCGCTATGACGGTCAGAATCGCAATCACCACAGGTATCCATTTTCCGAGACTCATATCTTTTCCTTCCTATCTGGCTATGAAACGGGACAAACGGCACTGGCGTGCAGTTCCGCAATCCCATTCGACGTGTTTTCCGAGACACGGCGGCATCCTCGTCAAAAGCCCCAATCGGCACAGTCAGCAGGTATCCGCCATGCGTTCTCAAGGCCCCTTCGAGCAGTCCGAACAGTGCCGGAGCAAGCTGTGGAAACGTCTCAATGACGCGGCTGGCATGAGGCAGCAAGTTGCGATGTTCGAACACATGATGCCGAGTCCGTAACATCTGTTTGTTCGGAACACCATTGCAGGATGGCCTGTTCCGGCGCATATCGGATTTTCCTAGCGGAAGAGGATTGATGCTGTCTGCAAGATAGTCAGGTCTCGCCCTTACGGAGTCATTTTTCTTGAAAAATTCCGTCATGGAACTGTTCAGCACCTCAGCTATTTCCCCGATTCGGTTGAACCTAGAAGCAACGTATCCGTTCCAGATACGCCCAGTATATCATATTAAATAACTAGTAAATATAATTGGCTCTATATAGCAATATTTGTACATGAGCAGTCCTTGATTTCGATATTTTTATTTACACACGTAACTATTCGTGTTATTATATTAAACCGAAATCAATTATAAAAAATTATTAATATTTTCTCAAATAAGAAAACAGGGACAACCTTGGGAATATTTTATTCCTCGTCTCGCTGATAAAACAAGCGACAATATATCATTAAATATTTTATACATTTTTTCAAATAATTATGGAATATTCATTCATGCATAAAATAGTTGTTCCTAACACAATTCTTATTGTCGATGATGATGAAATGAACCGTGATGTGTTGGGAAATATTTTTTCTGCGTCTCATTCCATTGAAATGGCTGAAAATGGAAAAGAGTGTCTCAATAAAATACTAAAATGTGGACAAAAATTTTGTGCTGTCCTTCTGGATGTGGTCATGCCTGTAATGGGCGGTATTGAAGTATTGAAAAAACTTAACAGAGATGGTGTTGTTGATCATATTCCCGTCTTTCTTATTACTGGAGAAACAGATACGAGAATCATCAAGCGAGCATATGAACTCGGCGTGATGGATGTCATTTCTAAACCTATTTCTTCGTATATGGTGCAACGCCGGGTTAATTCCGTTATTGAATTGTTTACGGCACGTAAACGACTCTCCAGTGTGGTGGGCCAGCAAAAGGATCAGCTTTTGAAACAGGCCAAAAGAATCCTGAGGCTGAACATGGGGATGATAGAGTCTCTTTCAACAGCCATTGAATTTCGCAGTGGCGAGTCCGGTGAGCACATCCGGAAAATACATGACATCACTAAACTGTTCCTTGAAAATTCCCTACTGGGCAGAGATTTTTCGACGGAGGAAATTGAGCATATTTCTTTGGCCGCGATTATGCATGACGTTGGGAAGATTTCCATTCCTGACGCCATATTGAGCAAGCCAGGACGCCTTACCCCCGAGGAGTTTGAGATCATGAAGACGCATACGACACAAGGAGGACAACTTCTGGAGAGAATTCCGCAGATGAGGGAACTGCCGTTTTTCACGTATGCCTACGATATTGCCAAATACCATCATGAGAGATGGGACGGACGCGGATACCCGGAGGGGCGCAAGGGCGACGATATCCCTTTATGGGCACAGATAGTCTCCATTGCAGACGTATATGACGCGCTGGTCAGCCCACGGTGTTACAAGAAGGCTTTCAGTTTTGAGGTGGCCCTTGGCATGATTGTCAGCGGCGAATGCGGCGTGTTCAATCCAAACATATTGGCATGCTTTCGGGAAATTGAGGGTAAGCTCCGCACTCTCTACGGTAGCGGCCCGGAACGATTGTACGAGTGAGGCAAAAAAATATGGATCAGACAAGAAAGGCAAGACTTGAGGCGGGCGGAATTATGGTGGACGAAGCTCTTGAACGCTTTATGGGAAACGAGGCTATGCTTGAGCGCTATTTACAGAAATTCCTCAGCGAAAAGAGCTATGCCATGCTGCGGGATTCTCTAGCCTCAAACGATTGGGAAGCGGCTGGCAGAGCAGCGCACACGCTGAAAAGCATATGTGGTACCATAGGATGTGAGGCCATGCAGGAGCTTGTGATTCTGCAGGAACGTCATATCCGCGCCGGAGAATGGAAAGAAGCCGTTGGTATGATGCCAGAGATATCCAACAGCTACGAGAATATTTGCGGTGTGATCCGGGCGTAACGTACAGGGTATTGAGCAGAAGGACGTATAAAGGGATATTGCGTACTGCTGTATATCTACATAATACTAGGTAATTAAATGAAAAGTTACAGCGGAATACCATATACGACGGGAAAACAGGCCGCAGACGATGTAAAGACACAGCTTGTTGGTTTTATAAAAATACCCAAATGGCTGCTTGGGCTCTGTCTTATTACTGTTTTCTATATTTTGTTCGTCTGTTTCTCCATGTATAAAATAGGCGATTCAACAACGCAGCTCTATGAGTATCCCTATACTGTCTCACGCAAAGCGCAGGAAATGAAAACCGCCCTCTATGGCATACGAATCTCTCTGCCATCTCTTCTAGCCACGCCCGACATCACCGCTGCCCAAATTAATGACCTCCTTCGAAAACAGAGGGCTATGCAGGACAAGTCGTTGGAAGAGATCACGCTCAAGTTCCGGGGGAATGAGAAAGAACTGGCTTATCTGAAAAGATGTATGGCTGAATTGCGGGAAGCCCGAAAAAATATGGTCAATAACCTATTGGGCAATCTGGATTTTCAGTACATCAATGCCTATTATGCCCGTGAGGTTCTCCCACATTTTGAAAAGGTGGATAAACTGCTAGGTAACTTGGGCGATGCCGCCGAACACCGTGGCAATGTAATCTTGGCAGAAATGGACAAGCTGAGAACCTTTTCCATCATTGCTACGCTGCTTATGGGAATAAGCATCATCTTGCTGATTCTCCACACCCGCAAACTGGAATGGGATAAATACAAGGAGAGCGCATACCGCGAAAAACTCCTCAATCTGCTTGCAGCCAACATAGATGAAATCTTTTTCATTTCACGCGAAGATAAATCTTTTGAATATGTGAGCTCAAATAGTGAACGCGTCATAGGCGTACCGCCTGAAAAATTTATTCATGATTACAGAAAATTATATTCTCTTCTAGCGTGTAAGGACAGCGACTGGTTGCGCGCAGTGCTCGACGATACGTCCTCAAATATGAAGGAACGGGACATCGTGCTTGGTGAAGAGGGACGCCGCTTCAATATCCGGGTGTATCCCATATTCCTAAATGGTGTTCTGAGCCAGCGCATTATCGTATTATTCGATCAAACTAAGGAATTTGCCTATCGACAGGCACTGAGCGACGCTCTTGAGAATGCCCGCAACGCAAATACCGCCAAAAGTAATTTCCTCTCCCACATGTCTCATGAAATCCGTACGCCGATGAACGCCATTATCGGTATGACGGTCATTGCCCTGACCCGGCTTGACGATCGATCCCGCATGGAGGATTGCCTCACCAAAATAGCTCTGTCCTCACGCCATCTGCTCGGCCTTATCAATGACGTGTTGGACATGTCCAAAATCGAAGGAGGCAAGCTCACCATTGCTCATGAGCCGTTCAATTTTAAAATATCTCTACAAGGAGTTATCAACCTTATCCAGCCTCAAGCGCTGGAACGCGGACTGGATTTTGAGGTGTCCCTGTCCGGGGTTGATGAAGAAGAGCTACTCGGCGACGCACTGCGACTTAACCAGATTCTTATCAATATTCTGTCCAATGCACTCAAATTCACCCCGGTCGGGGGCTCTATACGGCTGGAGGTACACCAGCTCCATAAAAAGAACAATAATGTACAATTCCGCTTTGTTATCCGTGATACGGGCATTGGTATGAGCCAAGAGTTCATAAAGCGGCTTTATACCCCCTTTGAACAGGCCACATCCTCCACCGCTTCAAAATTTGGTGGTACTGGGCTCGGCATGGCCATTACCAAAAATCTTGTTTCTTTGCTGGGCGGCACGATATTCGTGAAAAGCGAGGAAGGCAGGGGAACCGAGTTTACTGTGGAACTCCCCTTTGGCCTGAGCGGACGGCAGTTAGAAAAAGGCAAAGGCGAGCTGGAGCCACTCAAAGTGCTCGTAGTGGATGACGACTACGATACCTGCGAGCACGCCTGCCTGTTGCTGGATAAAATGGGACTTCGTACCCGATGGGTGCTCAGCGGTGCGGAAGCCGTGAAGGTTGTGCAAGAATCCCATGTCAGTGGTGATGGTTACGACGTATGCTTCATAGACTGGAAAATGCCGGACATGGATGGCATGGAAACCGTCCGCCGTATCCGTAATGAAGTCGGGCCGGAAACTCTTATCATCATTATCAGCGCCTATGACTGGGGAGCGATAGAAGAAAAGGCCCGTGCCATTGGAGTTAACGGATTCATCGCCAAGCCCTTTTTCGCTTCCAATCTTTACAATACGCTTACTTCATTAACACGGCGCACGGCTCCGAAGAGAGAAATAGAAGTTTCCGCCCCCCCGGAATCAGAGACGGAAACTGCACATCAGCATTATGACTTTACGGGGAAGCATATACTGCTGGTTGAAGACAATGAATTCAACCGTGAAGTCGCCCAAGAGTTTCTTGAAATGACAGGGGCCACGGTCGAAAGTGCCGAAAACGGATCAGAGGGAGTAGCTCTTTTTACGGCCTCGGAAACCGGGCAATACGACATTATTCTGATGGATGTGCAGATGCCGGTCATGGATGGCTATGAGGCGACACGAGCCATTCGCGCTTCGGTACACCCCGACGCGAACTCCATCCCCATTCTTGCCATGACGGCCAACGCCTTCAACGAGGATGTAGCTGCCGCTGTGGCGGCAGGCATGAACGGGCATATAGCCAAGCCCATTGATGTGACGGCACTTTATCGGCTACTCGCTACGCATTTTAAGTAATAATGCGTAGCAAGGGAAGGAAAACAGAGTATGCAGGAGGCACGGAGGTGTCCCATGCGTACCCTGTTTTCCTTTCTTTGAGAATAACGAGTCCTGACCCTAAAGCCGTAATTCAAAGGGATGACATCCTATGGATGTCATCCCTTTTCTCGTGCCGGGCTATCGCTTCATCTTCGCCCGCAGCGTCGTGTAGTGGATTCCGAGAAGCGTTGATGCCCCGCCCTTTCCGGTCAGTTTTCCATCCGTCTTTTCGAGCACGGCCTCAAGGTAGCGCCTTTCCAGTTCTGCAAGCGTAGGCCAGCCGAGCTCCTCAAAGAGCGACGTTGGTTTGCGCCGTTTCCGCTTTACGCCAAAAACAAGGGGGCGCATCACCGACCCGGAACGGCTGTCGATAAGCGCCCGCTCCACTTCGTGTTCCAGCTCCCTGACATTGCCGGGCCAGTCGTAGCCGTACAGTTTGTCCAGTTCGGCCTGGCCGGGCTCCGGGGGCATCGTCGTGCCCATTTCCTGCGTCTTCGCGGCGATGAAGTGCCGGACGAGCGGAAGAATATCCACCTTGCGCTCTCGGAGCGGCGGAATGCTGAGCGGGTATACCGACAGGCGGTAATACAGATCCCGGCGGAACGTCCCCTTCTCCACCATCTCTTCAAGGTCGCGGTTCGTAGCGGCGACGACACGCACATCGACGGGAATGGCGCGCGGATCGCCCACACGCTGGATGATCTTGCGATCCAGTACCCTGAGGAGCTGTACCTGCGCCGTCAGCGGCAGCTCGCCGATTTCGTCGAGAAAGAGGGTTCCCCCGTTGGCACACTCGAAATAGCCGCTCCGCCGGGATTGCGCCCCGGTGAACGCCCCTTTTTCATAGCCGAAAAGTTCGCTCTCCAGCAGTGTGGGAGCGATGGATCCGCAATTCACCCGCACAAGCGGCCCCCCGCTCCTGCCCGAAAGCTCATGGATGGCCTCCGCAACAAGCTCTTTGCCGGAGCCGGTTTCCCCGGTCACGAGTACGGTGGTCCGTGTGGGGGCGACTTTCTCGATACCCTGCCGCAAGGCGGCCAGCCCCACGCACTGCCGTATCCGCTCGTAGCCCGTGAGCCGTTCCTGAACCTCCCCCACTGCGATCGGGATATCCGTAAAGGCGGCGGCAAGCTCCTCCGCAAGCGGGGCGATGAGGCGGCTTAACGGCTCTATATCCTCTTCTTTGAAACTGTTTTTTTCATTGGACCAGAAGTTGATCAGGAATGTGAACGATCCGCGCGCGAACAGCGGAAGGCGCAGCAGCGCCGCATGGGAATAGAACGGCAGCTCGGTAACGGACGGATCGATCTTCAGCGCTTCCCGCTTGAACGATTCGAGATCGTTCAAGAGGAGCGGCTTCGAAAGATCGCTCCCGTGCGCGATGATGGGATAGCTCTTCCGGCCCTTCCCGGCTTCACGCACCCGGGTCAGGCCGTTGGGCAAGGTGTCCGCAATGGGTACGAAGACCCGCAGATCAGAGGAACCGCTCACAATATTCAGCCTGATAATGGGAAATATTTCCCGTACAAGCTGAAGAAGCAGATGGATCGAGCCGTCCAGCCCGCTCGTCCGATAGAGCAACCGACACGACAGCCCGCCGGAATCAAAAAAATCCATTGATCCCTTTCCTTCCATCATCTGAAAAGAACTGTCTTTTTGTTCTGATATGCCCATATCCACCCCCACGCTCTGTTTTTGAAGCGAATGCCCTTTATATTGCGTTTCGCTAACATTATCTATTGCGAAATACAATAAAAATGAAGGCGCACCCTCTTTAACCTATTGTTCTTTTTTATACAAAATAACGGCACGGTCATTGCTTTATCAGAATCGAATCATCCGTAAAAAGCAGTTATCATACTGCGATATATGCAAAACATTCCACAAAGGAGTTTTCCTATGCCTCCGCTGATCGACCGGGAGAAGTGTACCGGATGCGGCACTTGTGCCGAAATCTGCAATTCGAACCTTTTCGTCTTTGACCGCAGCGTCGACAAATTCCCCCGCATCAAGTTCCCCGAAGAATGCTGGCATTGCGACTCCTGCGTGCTCGACTGTCCCGTCGGGGCTATTTCCCTGCGCATCCCCCTGTCGTACGGCCTCATGCATGTCGACGCGTCCACCCTCACCACCAAGGAGGTCAAGTCATGATCCCCGTCAAGCCTGTAATCGAAGCGGATCTCCTCATCGTCGGCGGCGGCATCGGCGGCCTCATGGCGGGCATCGCGGCGGGCAAGGCCGGATGCAAGAACGTCGTCATCATGGAAAAGTGCCATGCGCGCCGCAGCGGTTCCGGCGCGACCGGCAACGATCACTTCAACTGCTATATCCCTTCCTATCACGGCGACGACATCGAGCCCGTATTCAAGGAAACCATGCAGAGCCTCGTGGGCCAGCTCAAGGAACCGAGCCTCATGCACAAATTTCTGGAAAAGAGCTTTGAGCTGGTGCAGATGTGGGATGCTTGGGGCGTAAACATGCGCCCGACCGGAGACTGGGAATGCAAGGGGCACGCCCTGCCCGGCAAGCCCCGCGCGTTCCTGAAGTATGACGGCTCCGACCAGAAGAAGGTGCTTGTCCGCGAGGCCAAGGCGGTCGGCGTGAAGTTCTACAACCATCATCCCGTGGTGGAACTTGCCCGCGTCGGCGACCGCATCGCCGGGGCGCTCGCCGTGGACATCAGCACGGAACAGCCCGCCTTTGTCCCGGTCCGGGCCAAAACCGTCCTGCTCGCCACCGGGCTGACGCACCGCCTGTACATGAACGCGTCCACGCCGGGCTTCATGTTCAATACGGGGCACTGCCCCAACTGCGCGGGCGGACAGGGCCTCGGCTGGCGCGTGGGCGCGCGCATGGTCAACATGGAATTCCCCTACACCCATGCGGGCCCCAAGTATTTGCAGCGCTGCGGCAAGGCGACGTGGATCGGCGTCTACCGCTATCCCGACGGCAAGCCCATCGGCCCCTTCGCCACCAAGTCCGATCCGCAGTACGGGGACGTGACCAGCGACATCTGGAATTCCGTCTTTGAAGACGTGATGCGCAAGGGCACCGGCCCCGCCTACATGGATTGCTCCGACGCCACAGACGAGCAAATGGCGTACATGCGCTGGGCCATGACCGGCGAAGGCCTGACCGCCCTGCTCACCTACATGGAAAAGGAAGGGATCGATCCGCAGAAGCACGGCGTGGAATTCATGCGCTACGAGCCGATCCTCCACGGGCGCGGGCTCGACGTTTCCGACGAGGGCGAAACTTCCGTACCCGGCCTTTTCGCGGCGGGCGATCTCGTGGGCAACGGCGGCTGTGGCATCGCGCTGGCGGCCTATCTCGGATGGGAAGGCGGAATGGCCGCCGCGGCACAGGCCGCCACGGTCGATTTCCAGCCCGCCGAGGAAACCGAATCCATCAGGAAGCGCATGGAGCTGCTTTCCTCGTTCATGGATCGCCCCGAAGGCGCGGACTGGAAGGACGCGAACATGGCCCTGCAACAAATCATGAGCGACTACGCCCCCGCCGGGCCAGCCAAGGTGCGTTCCGAAACGCTGCTCAACGCCGGACGGGATTACCTGAAGCAGCTCCGCCATTCCGCGGAACGGCAGATGGGCGCGACGTGTTCGCATACGCTCATGCGGGCCGCCGAAGTGCTCGATCTCATGGACTGCGGCGAAGCGATCATGAACGCCGCGCTGGCGAGGCAGGAAACCCGCGCCAACCATGTCCGTTCCGACTTCCCCTTCACCAACCCGCTCCTTGCGGACAAGTTCCTCACCGTGGGCCTTGAAGGCGATGAGGTCGTCGCCCGCTGGCGCCCCATCCGCCAGCCGGTTTCCCGCTAGCTCCGAAAAAACGGGGAACGCCCCGGCGGCGTTCCCCGCACGGCAAAAGCCTCCCCCACGCCGAGCCTTCCCGCCCCTCCGCAATCATACCCTTGGAGCCGCCATGTCCGCCCCAGCCACTCCCGCACTCTGTAGGCAGATCGCCTTCTTCGCCCTTGGCCCGCTTCTCTGCTTCTCTCTGAAAGACCTTCCCCCGCTTGAGGGGATGAACCCCGACGGCATGGTCTGCCTCGCCGGGTGCGCCTGGCTCATGCTCTGGTGGATGACGGAAGTCTTGCCGCTGCCGGTCACCTCGCTCATGGCCGTTCCGATCTTCGGTTTCCTCGGCGTCATGGCCCCGGACAAGGTTTTCGCCACCATCGGGCATCCGGCCATGATGCTGATCTTCGGTGCGACCATCATCGTGGGCGTCTGGAAGGAAAGCAACCTGATCGAGCGCTATGCCTACTGGTGCTTCAACCTGCCCTTCGTCAGGGGCAACCCCGTCCGTATGGTCCTCATCTTCACTTTCGGGGCGGGCGTCATGTCGGCCATAGCCCCCAACATCCCCCTGACCATCCTGTTCATTTCCATTGCTGTAGCCATCGGGAAGTCCTGCAACCTCGCGCCCGACAACAACATGATGCGTTCCCTGTGCACGCTCTCGGCCATCGCACCGGCCCTCGGCGGCGTGGGCACGCCCCTCGGAGGCGCGCCGAATATCGTGGTCATAGCCATCGTGGCGACCGTCCTCGGGCACGACATCACGTTCTGGGAATGGTCGGCCCTCGGTATGCCTCTGGTTTTCGTCACCCTGTTCGCCTGTTTCGCCATCACGGCGCTCCTGTTCCCCGTGGGCAAGGCCGGGAAAGGCTTTTCCATGCCGGAAGACTACCTCAAGAAGAAGATTGAGGCCCTTGGCCCGGTCTCGGCCCACGAGCACGCCGCCATCTGGATCATGGTGGTCGCGCTGGCGCTCTGGTGCTCCGGGCCGCAGATTTTTTCCGCGCTCGGGCTGGAAGAGGAAGCGCGGATGATGACAGCCCCGGTGATCGCCGTGCTCATGGGCGCTTCCGCCTTCCTCGTGCCCATCCGCCGGGACCGCGAATCCGGCAGGCTCATCTTCGCCATGAACTGGGATCAGGCCGTCCGCAACATCGGGTGGGGCATCATCGTGCTGCAGATCGGGGCCATCGCCTTTGGGCAGGTGCTCCTCAAGGGCGGCGTGGACAAGTGGATGGCCCAGTGCATCCAGATGCTTCTGGGCGACATCCACGGCTTGCTGGTCTGGTTCGCACTGGTCTTCATCACCGGGTTCTTCTCACAGATCATCATGAGCCTGGCGGTCATCCCGCTCATGCTGCCCATTACGGCGGGCCTTGCCGGGATTTACGGATTCGATCCCCTGCTCGCATGCATCTCCGTCGGCTTCGTCAGCAACCTGACCACCATGTTCCCCTTCTCCTCCGTCCCCGTCGCGGCGGTCATCGCGGGAAGCGAAGGCTACGCGCAGCCGAAGGACTTCATCATCAGCGGATTCCTCAATACGACCATCGTCACGGTGATCACCTTCGGCCTGTGCTGGCTCGTCGGCCCGATGGTCTTGTAGGCGCGCGGGCTTTCGGCGGGACCAACCGGCATGGCCCGCCCGATTCGAGGAACGGAAGAGGCCGTTCCTGTGATGGGACGGCCTCCTGTATTTTCATTGTCGTTTGGGAACCGTAAACAACACGGTGGAGCTGAGAGGCCGGCGTCCGTGGCGCCCGAAGGGCATCCTCCCGATACCCCTCCGGCTTCAATCCTGAACGGATACGTCCTTCGCGGCGTCCGCTTCGAGAACCCGCCTCAGGCTGCTGTAACTGATTCCCAAAGCCCTGGCCGCTTTTCTGCGGTCGCCCGCACAGCGCCGCATCTCCTTGCGGACAATCTCCAGACGGTACGCGGCAAGCTGTTCCCCCAGCGTCCCCCCCTGCGGGGCCTTGTCGAAGAACTGGTTGCGATGGCGGAATATCTCCTCAAAACAGGCGAGGCTGGAACTGTTGTCCCCGAGCAGGACAAGGTAGCTTTCCATGACCGACATGAGTTCGCGGATGTTCCCCGGCCAGGAATAGCGCCGGATGGCATCCAGAATGGCCGGGGTGACAACGGAGGCGTTTTTCCCATACCGTTTGAGGACGTTGGCGATGAGGAGCGGCACGTCTTCCAAACGATCCCGCAGGGGGGCGACTTCAAGGCAGACGCCCGCCAGACGGAAATACAGATCCAGCCTGAACGAGCCCGCCTTGACCAGATCCAGCAGCTGCTTGTGCGAGGCGCAAATGACCCGCACGTTGACGGGAATGAAGCGATCGCCCCCTACGTGCATGACTTCCTTTGCATCCAGCACTCGCAGGAGGCGGAGCTGCACAGCATGGCTCATGTCCCCGATCTCGTCAAAAAAGAGGGTGCCGCCGTTCGCCAGTTCGAAAAGCCCCGCTTTGCCGCCGCGCTTGGCCCCGGTAAAAGCCCCCTCCTCATAGCCGAACAGTTCGCTTTCCAGCAGCGGGTCCGGCAGGGCCGCGCAGTTGACCACCACAAAAGGCTGCTTGGCCCGTTTGCTGGCGGCGTGCAGGGCGTGTGCGACAAGCTCCTTGCCGGTGCCCGTTTCGCCGTGGATGTAGACCGAGATGTCCGTGGGCGCGTAGCGGGCGATGTTTTCTTTCAGCTTCACGACGCTGGCCGACTTGCCGATGATGTCCCGTGCCGTGTAGTTGGCCACGAGCCCGCGTGAATGGAGATCCGTGTCGATCTTCCGGTTGATTTTCTGGAGGTTCTGCACATCATGGATGAAGCAGACCGCGCCCGTCGTCGACGACGACATGGCCAGCGGGAACGTGTTGATGAGTAGCTGCCTGCCGTTGATGGTCACCACCCGGTCTATGAACGGGGAAGAGTGTTCCAGCACTTCATCGAGAAAGAGCGGCGGGAAGAAGCGGGCAAGCTCATGCGGGGCCTCCACGCGCAACAGCTTGAGCGCCTGCGCATTGTGGAAAACGATGTCCCGCTGTGCACTGAGGCAGATCACGCCCTCTTTCGAGTAGTGAAGCATGGCCTGGATGTTGGAGCGGTTCGTCTGCTCCATGCGCATGTTTTCGGCTATGGTAATGGCCCGGCTCACCGCGTTGCGGATATTCACGGGCTGCGGCTCGTCCAGAAAAATCTGCCCGCCGAGGCGGCTGACGATCCGCGCCGTCCCGCCCCCGCCCACGAAAACCCGAACGCCGCGCGCCATCGTTTCCCTGATCCGTTCCTCGAGTTCTTCCTTAGTGTCGTAACGGACCGGGATAATGCGCATACCAAGCAGGGATTCCATGAACTCGATGTCGCGGGCCTCGTTGATGTGCGCGGTGAGGGCCACCGTATCCGAAAGCTTCCTGGCCCGGCTCAAGCCTTTGATGATGTCGATCTCCGAACGCTCGACGAAGACCGTGCGGCGTCCGAATTTTTTGAAGACGGCCTCACGGAACCCGCCGTGGCACAGCAGGACTTCGTATCCCTCTTCGAACAGGCGCCGTGCGTCTTCGAGCGCCGTCTCGTAGCTGGTCACCTCAATGGATATGTTCCACCCGAGAAGCAGCGTTTCCCGGTATACGATATCGGCGACGAGCTTGGAATGGACAAGCGCCGCAATCCGGTATTCCTGTTTCACATTCGGCTCCTGCATGGCAAAAACGGCCTTTGATTTGAAGGGGTACGGGGAAATGATGCTCAAAATTGAGCATTATTTGCTCAATTATGGATCTACACGCCAGATTATCTGATTGTCAATAAACTCATAAACATACAATATATCATGCAATCTGTTCCCGGGAGGGCCTTGGCACGGTTTCTGCTTGTTCAAAAGGGAACAGGATACCGCCGCCGGACGCAACCCGTTGCGCGTACGGCTCAAACCAGTCAAAGGAGCCTCCCCATGAAGCGTTGTTTTGCCTTCCTGCTGACGGTTTTCGTGGCCCTTTCCCTGACGGCCTTCGCCCATGCCGGAACCTATCCGGACAAGAGCATCAAGATCATCGTCCCCTTCAATCCGGGAGGCGGCGGAGAGCAAGGCGCCCGCCTTCTCGAAAAGGATTTCAAGGAAGTGGTCGGCCAGCCCCTTTCCTTCATCTACAAACCCGGCGGCACCGGGCTTATCGGTATGGTGGAGCTCAGCCGCCAAAAGCCGGACGGGTACACCATCGGCATCCACTCCTATCCCCTGCTCATGCTCGACATCATCACCGGCCGCGCCGGGTACACGTTGGACAGTTTCGATTTCATCTCCCTGCTCTGCCTTGAGGAAGTCTATCTGGCCGTCCGCGCCGACAGCCCCGTTTCCAGCGCCAAGGAACTCATTGAGCGCGCCAAGTCCGAGCCCGGCAGGATCAACCTCGGCATCTGCGAAATCATGGGCCCCACGCATATCCCCGCCCTGCGCCTGAAGGCCGACGGCGTGCCTTTCAACCATGTGCCCATCGACGGCGCGGGCAAGGTCGCTCCCGCGCTCCTCGGCGGACAGGTCGACGCCGCCATCGTCCCTTCCGGGGGTGTTTCCGGCTCCATCAGCAAGATGAAGATACTCGCCGTGTTCGCGCCCGAACGCAGCAAGCGCTTCCCCGGCGCGCCCACCATGAAGGAGGTGGGGTACGACATCAACAGCGCCGTGGGCCGCTACATCGCCGCTCCCAAGGGCGTGCCCGCCGAAAAGCGCACGATCCTCGAAGACACCTTCAAGACCATCCTTTCCAACCCTGAAGTGATCGCGCGCTATGAAAACGCAGGAACCGTGGTCGCATGGAAGTCCGGCGAAGAATTGCGCAAGATGTTTGAAGAGTACGAAAAGGAAGGCCGCGCCATGGTCGAGTTCTATCAGAAGACGCAGAGCAAGTAGCCAGCCCGGCGGAGCGGCTTTGGGCCGCTTCCGGATCCACCTTCTTTCCTGAGAGACGTCCCATGGATGCAGTCCCTTCCATGCTTGAGTATATTGTGCGGGGCGCGGCGAGCGCCGTGCTCCCCATGAATCTGCTGGTGATGTTCATCGGGCTCGTCGTCGGCATCGTCGGCGGTATGCTTCCCGGCATCACCACCGTAACGGCCGTGGCCCTGTTTGTCCCCTTCACCTTTTCCATGCCCCCGGACATGGCGCTTATCGGGCTCGGCGGCGTGTTCTGCGGGGCCATGTACGGCGGGGCCAACGCCGCCATCCTCATCAATACGCCGGGAACGCCGGGGTCCATCGCCACCTCGCTGGACGGCTATCCGCTGGTCATGCAGGGCAGGGCCGAGGAAGCTTGTTACATCGCCCTGATCGCTTCGGTCCTCGGCGGCATTTTCGGGACCGTCGTACTCATGCTGTTCTTTGAGCCGCTGTCCGTCATGGCCCTGAAGTTCGGCTCCGAGGCCTTTTTCTGGATGGGACTGTTCGGCCTGTCCACGCTGGCGGCGATGTTCCCCGGCAATATCGCCAAGGGGCTGCTCGGCGGAGCCATCGGGCTGGCCCTGTGCACGGTGGGCCTTGACCCTGTGATGGGTATGCCCCGGTTCACCTTCGGCTGTTTCGATCTGGTTCAGGGCCTCGACATGGTCGCCCTCATGATCGGCCTGTTCTCGCTATCCCAAATGTTCGTCATGCTGGAATCCGACGAGAAGTATATCGTCAAGATGGAGCGGCAGGCGCACGCCTTCAAGCTCGCCGTCACCGATATCCTCAGACATTTGAAGCTGCTCTCCGTGGCCTCGGCCATCGGGACCTTCATCGGCGCGCTCCCCGGTGCGGGGGGCAGCGTGGCCGCGCTCGTCTCCTACAATGAGGCCAAGCGGTGGGACAAGGACCCCGACCGCTACGGCAAGGGCGCCGTGGAAGGCATCCTCGTGCCGGAAAGCGCCAACAACGCGAGCGTGGGCGGTTCGCTGGTCCCCCTGCTCTCCCTCGGCATCCCCGGCAGCGCGGCGGCCGCCGTCCTCGCCGGCGGGCTCATGGCGCAGGGGCTGACGCCCGGCCCGCAGCTCATGGAAAAGAACCCCGAGATCGCCTACGCCTTCATCGTGAGCATGATCATCGCCAACATCGGGATGCTGCTCATCGGCTACCTGCTGGTCCGCGTGTGCACGCGTATCCTCGATGTGCCCAAGCTGCTGATCATCCCGGCTGTCATCTCCATCTCGTTCCTCGGGGCCTATGCCCTGCGCAACAGCATGTTCGACGTCCTGCTCATGATCCTGTCGGGCGGCATCGCCTATCTGCTGCTCAAGGCGAAGATCATGCCCGCAGGCATCGCCCTCGGGCTGGTGCTCGGGCGGATCATCGAAGAAAACCTCATCGTGACCCTCTACCGCACGCAGGCGGAGGACTCGCTCGCCGATCTGCTGGTCTTCTCGCCCCTCGCCGCCGTATTCATGGCCGCGTGCATCCTCGCCATCGTCATCCCGCTCTGGCTGAACCACCGCAAGCAGGGCAAGGGCATCGCCCTCTCCAGCCTGCGCCCGTCCGGAGCGTGCCTGCGCCGCTACGACTTTTGGGTCGTCCTTGCGATCACCGTCGGCGGGGCTGTCCTCCTGCGCCAATCCTACGCCATCGAAGGCATTTCCGGCTATTTCCCGCAGGCCGTGTACGCCTCCATCGTCGGCCTGGGGATCTTCATCATGCTGATGCAGATCTTTTCCGGCACGGCGCGGAAGCCGGAAACCGTGCGTCCGGGCTGCTACTGGAGCATCTGCCTGTACCTCGGGCTCATGGGCGTCGGCTATCTGCTCATCGAACCGCTCGGCTTCTACGCCGCCACGTTCCTCTGCATCGTCGCCATGACCGCCTACGGCACGTTCTGGCTCTCCGGGCGCAAGGCCGACTTGCGGGGCATCGGTTCGGTACTGGCCTATTCGCTGCTCCTCATCGCCGTCGAGTACGGCTGTTTCTCGCTGATCATGGAAGTACAGACCCCTACGGGGCTTCTGTTTTGACGCTCCGCCCAAAGGATATCTCGTATGGACATAATGGAATTGAGAACACGGCTTGAAGAGGCCCCGCGCATCCCGCTCGGCGTATGGCCCACGCCGTTCATGCCGATGGACGGGCTGCGGGCCCGCCTCTCCGCCCAAGGGATCGAATGCCCCCAGCTCTGGATCAAACGCGAGGACATGACCCCCCTCGGCGCGGGAGGGAACAAGATACGCAAACTGGAGCACGTGCTCGCCAAGGCCCGCGCGGAAGGTGCCGACGTGCTGCTGAACACGGGTGAGGTACAGTCCAATCAGGTCGTACAGACGGCGGCCTCAGCCGCACACCTCGGCATCCCCTGCGAGCTGTTCCTCGGGCGGACCGATCCCCCGCTCTCCGAGGACGATCAGGAAACCGGGAACATCCTGCTCTGCCGCATTTTAGGGGCTCAGGTGCACCTCGTACCGCCGGGAGCCGACCGGGGCGCGGCCATGCGCCGCCGGGCCGAGAAGCTAAGGGCCGAAGGGCGGCATCCCTACATCATCCCCCGCGGCTCCTCCACGGCGGAAGGGGCGCTCGGTTCCCTGCGTTGCTTTTTCGAGCTGCTCGACCAGGCGCAAGCCAGCGGCTTCACGCCGAACGCCATTGCCGTCACCGTGGGCAGTTCGGGCACCACGGCGGGGTTCCTCGCCGGTGCGCACGCCCTTGCCCTTTCGGGCGGGCCGGACATCCCCCTCTACGCCTTCGACACCTTCGGCACGGACTACCCGGTGCAGGCCCGTGAACGCATCATGGAACACGCCGAGGAGTGCTGGGCTTCGCTTTCCCTGCCCGGAAGATGCGGGGAAAGGCTGCTGCGCCTCTCCTGCGATTTCGTGGGGCCGGGCTATTCCCGGCCCTATCCCGGCATGATCGAGGCCGTGCGCCTCGTCGCCCAGAGCGAAGGCGTCATCCTTGATCCCAACTATACCGGAAAGAGCATGGCGGGCCTGCTCGACGCGATCCGCAAGGGCGCGTTCACGGCGGACCAGCATGTCGTCTATCTGCATACAGGCGGACTCCCGGCGCTGTTCGCCATGCGCCGCCATTTCGCCTAACCGCTTTTACGATAAGGAGCCTTGCATGAGCCTTACTTCCAAAAACAACGAAAAAATCGGTGCGGTCAACCGCGGCACGCCCTGCGAATCCGGGCTGTGCAACTTCTGCCGCACGGACTGTCAGGGCCGCTGCGAAACGTGGCTGAGTTCGCTTATGGGGCGCAGGACGCTGGTGCCCCGCGACTACGGCAACGCCACCATCGGGACCGAAAACACCACGCATGTGGGCGTTTCCTACAATGCCCTGCGCATCCGGGGCCGCGTCTTCGGCGGGGCCGGGCTCGACCCGGAAAAGGCCCGCACGGGCGACGCGGCCTATTGCGACGCCGATCTGACGACGGCCGTGGGCCCCAACGCCAAGTACCCTTGCGACTATCCGTTCCTCATCGGCGCGCTGAGCCGCAATCCCGTGGTTGACAAGTACTGGGACAGCTTCGCCGTGGGCGCGGCCCTGTGCGGCATCCCGCTGGTCATCGGGGAAAATGTGGGCGGCGGGGACAACAAGACCGAATTCAATCCCGACGGCTCCATCCGCGCCCTGCCCGATCTGGACCGCCGCATCGCCGTGTACAGGCGCTATTACAATGGCAAGGGCGCGCTGTTCGTCCAGCTCAACGCCAACGACGCCTACAACGGCGTGGCTGATTACGTCGCCCGCAAGTACGGCGACTTCGTGTGCGTCGAAATCAAATGGGGGCAAGGCGCCAAGCCCATCAACGGCGAAGGGCTGATCCGCGATCTCGACTACGCGCGGTTCATGAAGAGCCGCAGCTACTGCCTGCGCCCCGATCCCGAGGATCCGGCCGTACAGGAGGCCTTCCGCGCCGGGCGCGTCAAACACTTCACCCGCTATACCGGCCTCACGTATCCCGCCCTGTCCACGCCCGAGGAAGTGCTCGCCGAAGTCGCGGCCAAGGCGGAACAGCTCCGGGCCAACGGCGCGGCACGGCTGGCGCTGAAGACCGGGGCGTTCGGGATGCCCGATCTGGCGCTGGCGATACGGGTGGCCTCCGAGCTGGATTTCGAACTCCTGACCATCGACGGCTCCGGCGGCGGAACGGGCATGAGCCCCAACGACATGCTGGACAACTGGGGCGTCCCCTCCGTCCTGCTGCACGCCAAAGCGCATGACTACGCCTTCCTGCGGGCCGCCGCCGGGAAGAAGGTGGTCGATCTCGCCATGGGCGGCGGGCTCGCCAAGCCGAGCCAAGCGTTCAAGGCGCTGGCCCTCGGCGCCCCCTACGTCAAGGCTGTGTGCATGTCGCGCTCGTTCATGATCCCGGCCTTCCTCGGCTGCAACATCGAAGGGGCCCTGCACCCCGAACGCCGGGAACGCGTCCACGGCGCGTGGTCGGCGCTTCCGAAGACAGTCCTCGACATCGGCGATACGCCCGAAACCATCTTCGCCGGATACCATGCCCTCAAGGAACGCCTCGGAGCCGACGAAATGGCACATATCCCTTACGGAGCCATCGCCATGTGGACGATGTGCGACCGGCTCGGCGCGGGGCTCCAGCACCACATGGCCGGGGCCCGCAAGTTCGGCGTCGAGCACATCGACCGCACGGACATCTGCGCCGCCAACCGCGAAACGGCTCAGGAAACGGGCATCCCCTTCATCACGGAACAAGACGACGAGCTGGCGCGCCGCATCGTGCTCGGCTGACAAGGAGAGGCGTTCATGCTGGATCTGCTCTTGACCAACGCCCGCATCGTGGACGGGACGGGCAACCCCTGGCGCAAAGGCTGCGTCGGCGTGCGCGACGGGCGCATCGTGGCCGTGGGTTCGGCCCACGATATGCCCGAAGCCCGGACGGTGCTCGACATCGGAGGCAACATCCTGTGCCCCGGCTTCATCGACAGCCACAGCCATTCGGATTTGAGGATAATAGATGAGCCGTTGGCCTTGCCCAAAATCATGCAAGGGATTACCACAGAGAACGTAGGCCTCGACAGCATGTCGGTGGCCCCCATCAGCGACAAGAACAAGGAGCCGTGGAGCACGAGCATTTCCGGGCTCGACGGCGTAGCCCAGAAACCGTGGGGCTGGAACGGGTTCGCCTCCTATCTCAATGCGCTCGACGCCGCGAAGCCGAGCGTCAACCTGAGTTCCTATGTGGGGCTCGGCACCGTGCGCCTCGACGTCATGGGCATGGAGGACAGGCCGCCCACCGCCGAAGAACTGCGCCTTATGGAAGAAAGCGTGGCCCGGTGCATGGAGGAAGGCGCGCGCGGCATTTCGGCGGGGCTCATCTACACGCCCAACAAGTACCAGTCCACGGAAGAACTCGTCGCGCTCGCCAAAGTCGCGGCCCGCTACGACGGCATCCTCGACGTGCATATGCGCAATGAGGCCGACCACATGGCCGAGGCATTGGAAGAGGTCATCCACATCGGGCGCGAAACCGGCATCCGTATTCTGGTGACCCATTTCAAGCTGCGGGGGCGCAGGAACTGGGGGAACGCCCGCAGGCATCTCGACACCATCGACCGGGCCCGCGGGGAAGGCATCGACATCGGCATCGCCCAGTATCCGTATACGGCCAACAGCACGTTCATGCACGTCGTCGTTCCGCCGTGGTACCACAGCCGGGGGACGGACGGCCTGCTCAAAGCCTTGGCGGAGGAACGCGAACAGGTCAAAAAGGACATGCTCACCACCGAAGGCTGGGAAAATTTCTCGCAGGTCATGGGCTGGGAGAACATCTACGTCTCCTCGGTCGCCAGCGAAAAGAACCTCTGGTGCGAAGGCAAAAGCGCCGTGGCCCTTGGCGAGGCCCTCGGCAAGTCGCCCGAGGACGCGGTGCTGGATCTGCTGATCGAGGAAAACCTTGCCGTGGGCCTGCTTGGGCACGGCATGTGTGAAGAGGATGTAATGGAAGGCATGAAGCACCCGACCATGTGTCTGATCACCGACGGCCTGCTGAGCGGCGGCAAGCCGCATCCGCGTACCTATGCGGCCTTCCCCCGGTTCATCGCCCGTTACGTGCGGGAAAAGCGCCTGCTCACCCTTGAGGAGGCCGTGCGTAAGATGACCTCCAGCACGGCGCTCAAACTCCGCATGAAGCGCAAGGGCTTCATCATGCCCGGCATGGATGCGGACATGGTGGTGTTCGGCGAAAACCGCATCCGCGATGTGAATACGTTTGAAAATCCGCGTGTCTACCCGGAAGGCATTGATTACGTGCTCGTCAACGGCGAGATCGCCGTCGATCACGGCGTCCATACGGGCGCGCGTCCCGGCAAGACCATACGCGACTGACCATGCCACCGACGGTGCGGCCGTTTCCCATCGCGGGGGACGGGCCGCGCCGTTTTTTCGTTCTTCAAGGAGGAAACGTCCATGTCGTACAGCCCCACGCTCGGCTCCGTGTTCAACCGCACGAAAATGCGCGATCCGTCCCATGTCTGTTCTTTTTCCGGCATGTGCGCCATGTGCACCGCCGACTGCATCGGCAGCTGCGAGATCGGCCTGTCCGCCGTCCGGGGCATGGAGACCGTATATCCCACCACCACGGGGGAAAACCAGATCGCCTCGGAAAAGGTCTATCCCGTCGATTATTCCCATTTCAACATCAACGGCAGATCCTTCGGGGCAATGGGGGCTCCGCTGGACGCCGATCGCGCCACCATCTACCATGTGGGGCTCGAACGGGAGATCGGCACCCTCAACCCCGTAAAGCTGGCGCTGCCGATCATCCTGCCCGCGCTCATCAAGCTCAACTGGCCCGACTACTTCGGCGGCGCGGCCATGGCGGGCGTCAACGCGGTCATCGGCGAAGGGGCCGTGAGCAAGGACCCGACGCTCGCCTACGAAAACGGCAAGGTCGTCCACGCCCCGAAGCTCCGGGAAATGCTGGACGCCTTCAACAAGTATGACCGGGGATACGGGCAGATCATCCTTCAGGCCAACTATGACGACGACGCGCAGGGCGTGCCGGAGTACGCCATCCGGGAATGCGGGGCCAAGGCCATCGAATTCAAGTTCGGGCAGTCCGCCAAGGGCACCCAGCCCGCGAACCTCGTCCCCACGCTCGAAGAGGCGCTGAAGAAGTGCGAACAGGGTTTCCTTGTCCTGCCCGATCCGCGGGATCCCGGCGTACAGGAAGCCTATGGCCGCAAGGCGTGCCCCGCCTTCCACGTCTACGGCCGTCTGCCGATCTGGAGCGACGACTATCTGATCGGCCGCATCGCGCAACTCCGCGACATGGGCATGGCCAACGTGTATTTCAAGATGGCGGGCTTCGATCCAGAGGATCTGGAGCATGTCCTCCGGCTGGCTTCCAAGGCGCAAGTGGATATGGTCACCTTCGACGGCGCGGGCGGCGGCTCCGGCTACAGCCCCTGCAAGATGATGAACGAATGGTGCCTCCCCACGGTCGTCATGGAAAGCATCCTTTACGGCATTCTCGACAAGCTGGCCGCGGAAGGCATGGAACTCCCGCATGTGGCGATCACGGGGGGCTTTGCGACCGAGGATCAGGTGTACAAGGCGCTGGCCCTCGGCGCGCCCTACATCTCCGCCGTGGGCCTGTGCCGGTCCAGCATGGCGGCGGCCATGAGCGCCAAAAAGATCGGGGATCTCATTGAGGCGGGCAAAGTCCCCCCGGAACTCGCCCGTTTCGGCACGACGAAGGAAGAGCTGTTCAGCGATCTTCCCGAGCTGAGGGGGCTCTACGGCAGCGCGGCGGACGGGTTCTCCACCGGGGCCGTCGGGGTATATTCCTACCTGAACCGCATCGCCTACGGGCTGCGCCACTTCGCCGCCCTGAACAGGAAATTCGACGTGAAGCACATCGGGCGGCGCGACGTCTTCCCGCTCACCCGCGATGCCAAGGAACTGCTTGACGGGACGTGGCTGCGGTAACCTCCCCTTCCGTCCCCTTTTCCGCGCAGGCGGCACCGACACTTCCCTCGGTGCCGCCTGCCATTTTTTTGATGCCATCCGTATGAAGCGAAGAAAGGGGCCTCCGTGCGCCTTGCCATCCAACGCGGATAACGATTCGACGATACCGAACAAAGGATACTTCTCCGCAAGATGCGCAAAAGCATTGCCGAAGCGTCCGAGTTCCGGCACATTTTACCTGAAGCCGTTTCGGGCGGCGGGGAGGGGGTCCATGAATCACGAGCAGGCCATGTTGATGAAGTCTTCGCGCGTAAGCGATTTGAATACGCCGTGGGAACAGGTGCTGCACCTCGCCTCCCGGCGCGTCTTCCCCAAGCGGCACACCATCGACGTTTCGAATACGGAATCGCCCTATTTCTACTATATCCTTTCGGGGACCGTGCGGCTGGCCTATGTCGGAGCCAACGGCGAGGAACGGACGATCCTGTACGCCGGGGCGGGCACGCTCATGAACGTGCCGACCATCATCGCCGGGGACATCAAGAATACCGTGGTGACCTGCACGGAACGGGTGGAAGCCGCGATTTTCGACGCCGGGCTGCTGACGGATCGCGCGTTCGCCGCCGCCCATCCGGATTTGCTGCTCAACCTCATCCACTCGCTTTGCAGGATGGGGCTGCCCCGGCATGAACGGCATCACCAGCAGCGGCGCGAAGGGCATCAACGCCCTCGGCCCGCGCTATATGGGCAAGTACCACCCCTTGATGGAAATCGGCCCGCGCTACCTGCTCATCCAGGGGACGCACCGGGAACTCACCGAGGGGAACGGGCCGCCCTTCGTGCTGGACGTCGCCCCCATGCTGGTCCTGTTCGCCATCGTCATGACCTTCTGCATCCTCGGCTGTTTCCTGCCGTCCATGCCGCTGCTGCTCATCTGCGTGCCGATCTTCGTGCCCATTGCGAAGGTTTTCGGCTGGGATCTGATCTGGTTCGGCGTCATCATCACGGTTCTGGACAACATGGCCTCCATCACGCCGCCTTTCGGCATCAGCCTCTTCGTCATGAAGGAAGTGGCGGGCGTAACGCTCGGCGCCATGTACCGCTCCGCCGTTCCTTTCGTCATCGCCCTGTTCGTCTGCCTTCTCCTGATTGTCCTGTTCCCCCGCTGGCAACCTATCTCCCCACGCTCATGAACGGTTAGCGTACGGCGGACCAGCCTGAAACAGCGGAAAGCCCCGTGCTGTGCGGGGCTTTCGTTTTTGCCCAGCGGCGGAAGCCGCCCCGATCCCCAGCAGGCTCCCAAAGGCCCGCGCAAGCTGGACATGGCCTTTCCCCCCGCCTACAATGGGTTCTCAACTGAACAGGGGGTGACCATGGTGCTTTCTCAATCCCAAAAGATCATTGCTTTTCTCGAAAAACATCGGGGCGGGAGCTTTACGGCCCGGCAGATTGCCGAAGCCATCGTGCAGCAGTACGCTTCCGACTACGCCAAAAAGCGCAACAATCCCCGTTTTGCGGATGACAAGGCATTTCTTTCGCAAATCATTGCGGAAATCGGATCACAGAAAGACACGCTCAAAAGGCTCCGCCCCACACTCGTATGGCAGGACAGGCCCAAGCCCCGCCGCTACTGCATTCCATTGGAAGAGACGCAGGAGGCGCGGGATACGGCCCAAGGTGAAACCTGTGAACGCGATGAGGAGAGCTGCGCCTGTGAAGAACGGGCCCTGCTGGAACAGGAGCTTTACCCGCTTCTCACCAGTTATCTCTGGTCGGAGCTGCACCTCTACTCCATGCGCATCCGGGAAGGCCGCTCCCACAATACGCGGGGAAACGGCGGCAACCAGTGGCTCCACCCCGACATCGTGGCGATGGAGCCGGTGGACAAGGCATGGGGGAAACACGTCAAAGCCTGCGGGCACGCCAGCGGCAGCACCTGCGTCCGGCTCTGGTCGTTTGAAGTCAAAAAAATGCTCACCGTCGCCAATATCAGAAAATGCTTCTTTCAGGCCGTCAGCAACTCGTCTTGGGCGCACGAGGGGTATCTCGTCGCCACGGCCATCGCCGACGACCGGGTGGAACAGGAGCTCAGGATGCTTTCAGCCCTGCACGGCATCGGGGTTATCCTGCTCGATCCCGAAAATCCGTCGGAAAGCGAAATCCTGCTCCCCGCACAGAAAAAGCCGGATGCCGACTGGCAATCCATTGATCGCCTCGCCAAAGAAAACGGAGATTTCCACGAATTCATTGAGCTGGTTTCCGTCTACTTCCAAACCGGGACGCTGCGGGAAAAGGATTGGGACAACAAGACGGCCTGACGGGATCTTTGTTTGAGTGGAGGATACCGAACGGCGTTTTAGCTCCGCCGGTTCTCTCCGCAAAAGGAAAAGGCAGGCACGGCGCCGTATCCGTTCAGCCGTAAAAGCCCAACAGCCTTGCGCCGCCGTCGATCGCTTGCCGGTTTTATCTATCCGGTGAAAGGCAGCGTACCCAGCAGACAGCCATACCTTGTAGCGTTATTGATAAACATGGAGAAAAAAGATGCGCGACGAACTGATGTCCGAAATCATCAAGCTGGAATGGGACATGTTTTCTCATGTTTCGAACGTGGGAGGCCCGGCCTCCTGCCAGATGCGGCCCGACACCTTCAAAATCATGCGGAAGAGCCAGGCCGCCACATGGTCCGATGAGCTGCTTGCCAGCTATCTGGAAGATCTGAAAACCGCCACGCGGGAAGGCAGAAACATCATGACCGAGAAATACGCCCGGATGATGGAATCCACTTTCCCCGAAGAATACCGGAAGCTGGCGGCATCCCTTCCGCCCGTCGACAAGGAAACCCTGCAGAAGATAGAAGAAATCGTCGCGATCAACGTGGGATGGAAAGCCGAGCTGTTCGACCGTTATCCCCGTCTGAGCGGCAAGGGCCGCCCGCTGCGCACCAGCGAAGACTCTGCAATGGAAACCTCCTTTGAAACGTATCTGCGGGGAGAATTGAAGACGTATTCAGCGCGCACGATCACGCTCCTGCATGAACTTACCTTGCGGCAACAACAGGATGGCGTGAACGGCGCGGCGCTGAATCTCCTCAATCAGGTGCAGCAGTACGGGTATGCCACGCTCGAACAGGCCGAAGGCCATCGCGCGGGAGCCTGACGGCGTTCCCGGCTTCCTTACGGGCGCGGCTTTACCTATCCCTTGCCCTTTCCGGCATGGCGTGCCTTCAAAAAAGCAAGCCGCCCGTAAAGCGAACAGCCGAGATCCCAAGGCTCCTGGCCGTAGGGGACGCCGGCGGCCTTGGCGGTCATGGCGGCTTTCAATTTTTCCGGAGTGACGGGAAGCGTAGCCACCCGCACGCCCACGGCATCGGCTATGGCGTTCAGGATGGACACGTGACCCGCACTCTGGAAGCCTTCCGCGCATCCGGTCGAACCGTGCGGCCCGTTCTCGCGGTACGTCTCGTGAAACAGCACGTTGAACGTGTCCGGAACGTCATTGCAGCGGGGAACCCCCGCCCCGCGCATGGTCGCGTGCTTCTTCATGTCCTCGTAGTTTTCGCTCAGGGCGAAGCCGATGGAGTGCGAAAAACCGCCCCATGCCTGCCCGAGCACGGCCTGGCGGCTTCCGATCACCCCAACGTCGGCCACAATCGTCGCGCCGAGGACACGGGTCCTGCCCGTGGCGGCTTCGACAGCCACTTCCGCCATGAACAGCACGTAGTTCTGGGCAATCGCGCCGTACCCGTGCCCCGTATCGGGATCAATGTCCGACCATTCGGCGGTATGGACGCCACGGTATCTGGTCGGAATGCCCGCATCGCGCATTTCCCGCCATGTGCGATACGTCCCGTCTTCCTTGCGCATGGCGGCGAGCAGCTTGGAAGCCGCGTCCAGCGTAGCCATGCCGACGACATGGTGCGAACGGCTGCCCGACGCCGATCCCGTATCGGGGCAGCATCCCGTATCGTTGCGGACCAGGCGGATGGCCTCCATCGCCTTTTCCCCGCGCATCACGGCGGCGGCCTCCATCACGGCGTCCACGATGGGCTTGTATCCGGTACAGCGGCAGACGTTGCCGTGCCGGGTAAACCATTCCCTGACCTCTTCCCGCGTCGGATCAGGATTGCGCATCAGAAGCCCTTTGGCCGACATGATGAACCCCGGCGAACAGAAGCCGCACTGCACGCTCGCATACGTCATGAACGCCCGCTGCAACGGATGAAGCCGTTCCGCCGAGCCGATGCCCTCGATGGTTTCGACTTTCGCATACGCCTTGACCTGTTTCATCTTTTTGACGCAGGAGCGCGTGACCTCCCCGTCGAGCAGCAGCGAACAAGCGCCGCAGTGCCCGGTTCCGCACCCGACTTTCGTCCCGGTGAGCCCAAGACGCCGCACCACGTCGGCAAGGGAGTCCTTCTCCGGCTCACAAAGGATTTCCCGATCTACCCCATTGATGTTCAAGACGATTCTCTGAATGGACACGGTTCCTCCTCTGTGAAGGGGTTGGATATTTTCCAGACAAGGCGGATTGCCCTTCTCTCCCGGAAGCTGGAAAGAAAGGCAATCCGCCTTCGCCGCGCCTCAAGCGGCACGGCTGTCCTCCAGCGGACGGGCGCTACTTGCCCACGAAATCCGTGATGGGCGGACAATCGCCGGAACACATAACCTCAATGAGGGTCGACGTTTCCGACAGGCGGGCCTGTTCAAGGGCGGGCAACAGTTCTTCGGCATGTTCGACGCGGATGCCCTGAAGCCCGCAAGCCTGGGCGAGCGCCACATGATCGATGGGAAAGATGTCCACCGAAGTGCTGTTCTTGCCGTAACGGAGCTTTTCGGAACACTTCACGTATCCCAGAATGCCGTTGTTCAGCACAATGGTGGTCACTTTGAGGTTGGAACGGGCCGCGACTTCCATCTCCGACCAGACATGCGCAAACCCGCCGTCGCCGGTAATGCAGTAGATGGGGGCTTCCGGTTCGGCGACGGCGGCACCCAGCGCCATCGGCAGGCCCCAGCCGAGCCCGGCCATGCCGCGCGGCGTGATGAACCGCATCCCGCTGCGCAGCGACACGAGGTTGTTCGTCGCCCAGATGGACGAGAAGCTGGCGTCCGCCACAACAATGCTTTCCGGCGTGAGCACGGCCTGCAAGGCCGCCATGACCTGCGCGGGATGGAGCGGCTCACCGGCGTTGCTCAGGAAGGAAGCCATTTCCGCATCGTGCGCGGCGCGTCCGGCGGCGATACGCGCCTCAAGCGCCGCGCGTGCCGTGCGCCGCTTCCCACCATCCATCGTTTTCATGACATCCGCAAGGGCTTCGAGCGTGAGCCACGCATCGCCCACAAGCCGTATGGCTTCGTAATTACGGCCTACTTCGCCGCTGTCCATGTCGATATGGGCAAACACGGCATCGGAGGGGTACAGCGTCCACGAGTCCGTCGCGTTCTGGTCGGTCCGCGTGCCCACCAGCAGGATAAAATCGGCCTCCTCAAGGATGGGCCGCTGATGGCGTCCGGCAGAACCGGGGCCCGTGGCGTTGGCGAGCACGCCGAGCGAGAGCGGATGCCGTTCGTCCACGCCTCCCTTGCCCATCACCGTGGTCGCCACCGGCAGGGAGAAATGTTCCTGAAGCCCGGCAAGGGCCGCGCACGCCGAGGAGAGGTGCACGCCGCCGCCCGCGACGATCACGGGGTTACGGCTGGAAAGCAGACGTTCCGCCACGCCGCGCACGGCATCCAGAGGAGGCATGACCGGATCAAGCGGATAATGGCCGAGCGGGATGTCCCGCTTTTCGGGCTCCGCAGGCATACCGAGCATGTCGTTGGGGAACAGGAGCACGACGGGACCGGGCCGCCCGGAACAGGCCACCGCGAAGGCCTGATCCACGTAGTCCTCCACGCGGTCCGCCGTATGTACCCGCCTCGTCCACTTGGAGCAGGCCGAGAACAGACGGACATGGTCGAATTCCTGAAACGCATTGCGATCCTCATTCTTCAACGGGATCTCCTGAAGCATGACCACAAGCGGAATCGAGGATTTCAGCGCTTCCGCAAGAGGGGCCACCACAAGCGTCGCCGCGGGGCCGTTCTGGGCGATCATGACGCCGGGGCGCTTGCTGACGCGGGCATAGCCGTCCGCCATGTAGCCGCCGCCGTTTTCGGTACGGTAGGCGATCTGGCGCAATCCAAGTTCCTCAAAGGGCAGGCTGAGGCCCTGCGGGAGCCCTTGTCCGAAAAACTCATGGATGCCGTGCCGCAGGAGCATCCTTCCGATGCTGTGCCCAACCGTATTGTGCTTTTCAGTACACGATGCCATCTGCTGTTCCTTTCGATGCCGGACGCGACATCCGGCGTTTTGGGGTATGACTCACTGAAAACAAGCCGCCTTCGACGGCGAGAAGCCATGCTTTGGAAATCGGAAAACCTCAGTGCGTGTATTCCAGTACGGAAACCTCCTTGCATTTCTTCCGCAGCGCCTGAAGGATGGAATCCCTGTTCGGACAGGGAAAGCCGTCCGGATTTCCCTTTGTGATGCATGTGGCGAGAGCGATGGCCTGCGCCCCGCGATCCATGAGGGCCTGCGCCCTGGCAATGGCTTTGCTGCCGGGACAGCCGCCGCAACTCACAAAACCGACGATGGTGCAGTCACCCAGCGTTTCGAACGCGCCGGACTTCTTTTCGACTGCGGCGAAGTCGCCCGTTCCCGGACAGAGATCTTCCGTCTGCTGGCAGCGGATAATGCCTACTTTCATGTCAATTCCCTGATGTCTGGAGTGAAAAAAGGACGCGGATTCCCTCCCCTCGCTTTCACAGGAAAGCGAGGGTTCCCGATATGGCCGCAACAGTCCGGTCAAGGACGCCTACGGATGGTTACTTCTGGGGAAGGGAATGCTTCAGGATTTCGCCATAGGTGTTCAACTCTTCATCGTACAGTTTGCGGAAGGCTTCGGAGGACATCCAATGCGCCTTCGTCTTCAGCCTGAGGGCCTCCTGCTGGAACGCTTCGCTGTTGACCACTTCGGACATGGCGGTTTCGAGCGTGCGCAACACGTCCTTGGGGAGGCCGCGCGGCGCGATGACGCCCTGCCAGTGGGAGAAGCGGGCGTCCATGCCCAGTTCCTTGGTCGTAGGGATGTCGGAAAGGTTCTCGCTGCGCTCGTCGGCAAACTGCACCAGCCCGTACACATCGAACGTGGACAGCGACGCGGGCGCATCCGCATGAAGATGGGTCCGGCCCGCCATGATGTCCTTAAAAATCTCCCCGCCGCTGCGGTAGGGGATGAAACGCAGCTTCAAGCCGAAGTGCTCGGCAAACTGCAGCATGGGCACATGGGTCATGTTGCCGGTCGCGGTGATGCCCACGACGTACTTGTTGGGGTTCTTTTTCGCCATTTCGATAAATTCGTTGATGTTCTTCCACGGGGCGTTTTGGGCGGTCATCAGAACCACGGGCTGGCTGACGGACGTGCCTATGAAGTCGAACGCATCCGTCCCGTAGGGAAGCTTCATCACATGCGGCTGCAAACACATGGTCCCGGTGGGCACATAGCCGAGCGTGTAGCCGTCCGGTTTGGCGGCGGCCACCTGCGCCACCCCGAGCGTGCCGCCCGCGCCGGAAACGTTCTGCACGACGATGGGCTGTCCAAGCCTCTTTTCCATCATCCCCGCCAGCAGACGGGCCGGGATGTCCGTGCCGCCGCCCGCGCCGAACGGGACGACCAGCGTGATCGGGTGATCCGGATAGGCGGCCAGCGCCCCGGTGGCCCCGAGCATGAACACGCAAAGGAAGAAAAGGGTCTTTTTCATCATCTGGCGGATCATACGGCTCTCCTTTTCTGTTACAGATTGTGGACCGTCTGGGCGAAACCGTGCGGGCATCACCGCTTCGCGCGCAGCGCCCTGTAATTCTGGACTTACGGGACGACGAGGAGCAGGAAGGCCATCCCGAGGAGCACCATCGCGATGGGGGACGCGGAAACGAAGGCCAGCCACGAATCGTCGCCCTTGAACAGCATCATCTGCCCTATGCTCATTTCAAACTGCTGCCCCAGCACAAGGCCGATGACCAGAGGCGGCAGGGGAAATTCCATGCGGCGCATGAAATAGGCCGCTATGCCCATGAACACGGTGACGAACACGTCAAACAGGTTGCCCCGCGATCCGTATGATCCGAGGATGCACAGCACCGCGATGAAGCCCATCAGCAACTGCTCGGGAATCCTGAGCAGGAAGGAAAACATCCGGGTGGTGATGATGCAGCTCGGGTACATGAGCAGGTTGGACAGCATAAGCACGGCGAAGGTGGCGTACACCATCTCCGGATTCTCCGTCATCAGGCGCACGCCGGGGGTCACGCCGTGAATGGCCAGGGTCGCCAGCATGATGGCGGTGACGGGGTCGCCGGGGATGCCGAGGGCCAGCGAGGGGACAAGCGCCCCGCCCGTGACGGCGTTGTTGGACGATTCCGCGGCGATGATGCCGTCGGGCTCGCCCTTGCCGATATTCCCGCGCCGGGGCGAGGAACGGCGGGCCTCGCCGTAGCTCAGGAAGGCGGCGGTCGCGGCGCCCGTTCCGGGGAGGATGCCCACGAACGTGCCGATGAGGGAAGACTTCACCAGCCCGGACATCCGGCCCCTCCATTCGCCGAGGGATGGAAGCTGAACCCGGCAGGAGGTGCCGTTTTCCACGCGGGCCTCGCGCCGCATCCGTTCGACGCGATCCAGAACTTCGGAAAGCGCGAACACGCCGACAATGACCGCAACAAGATCGATGCCGCTGTTCAGGGCGAAAATATCGAACGTAAAACGCGATTCGGCGGAAAACGGGGACATGCCCACACAGGCGAGCAGCAGCCCGAGCACGCCCATGGCCAGCCCCTTGAACTGGTTGTTGGCCGATACGCTGGAAAGGCAGGTCAGGCCCATCAGGATCAGGGCGCACGTTTCAAGCGGCCCGAACTGCAAGGCGAAAACGGCGATCTGCGGCGCGGCGAAAGTAAGGATCACGCACGAGAACACGCCTCCGAAAATCGATGCCTCGTGCACAGCGCGGGCATCACACGCCCCGCCTGCTCCATTCTGGATATGCCCGTGGAAGAATGGGAGAACGTCATCAAGGTCAATCTGACCGGGGCCTTCTTTCTGGCCAAGGCCTGCATCCCTCCGATGCTGGAAGCCGGGCAGGGCGCCATGGTGCTCTTTTCTTCCCGGGCCGCCAAAACGGGCTTTGCCGCCCTCGGCAGCAACGGCGCGAAAACCAAAGCGCATTACTGCGCATCCAAGGCGGGGGTCATCTCGCTCGTCAAGTCGCTGGCAATGGAGCTTGCCCCCTACGGAATCCGAGTAAACGGCGTAGCCCCCGGCCCTGTGCAAGGAACCATGATCCCCAAGGAATCATGGCCGGTTATCGCTGAGAAAGTGCCCTTGAACCGTCTCGGGACGCCTGAGGAAATGGCCGAGGGCGCGTGGTTCCTGTGCTCGCCGCAAGCCGCGTTCATTACTGGGCACATCCTGGACATAAACGGCGGCACCCTCATGGACTAGCCGCCCGCCGCGCGCCGCTCGGAAGGAGCACAGGCCACACCCCAAAACGGATTCAGGTCCGCTCCCGCTTCCTCCGAACAGCCGACACTCCGCTTGCACGCAAAAAGAGCGGTCCCTTCGTCTTTCAATCTTGGGGCCGCTCTTCCCATATGCGGATCCATATACCCCTTTCTTCGCTCGAAAGATAAATAGAGAGTGAAAAGTCAATAAGCTAGAAAGATTCCTTCGCTGAGAAAGCCGAAATCCTCATCAAATCTATTGATCCGCGCCCGGAAAACTGAGACGATGCCTTTGCTTTTCAATGTAGGCACATCCTTTGAGCCGCCATCTCATAACTATGGCGTAAAATCGCATAGTGGAATACAGTTATGGAGTTGGAAGCGCGACACATATACTGTCCCGAGGCGAGGTTATTTCTATCCTCGCCTTGTTTAGTCTATACTGTATTTGATTTTCGTTAAATAAAGCCATCCCGTTGTATACGGCAATAAATTATTGGAACACCTATTTTACTTTTTGTATAAAAACAACCTATTTCTTTTATCCGTTATCAAAAACACTTTTTGTTAATAAGGTAAAAAAACAGATCATAAAAAAATATAATTCAAGTCAACGATTAACATAAAACATACTAGTTTTGTTAAAGCATACTTGCTCAGAGAATAAAAACATTACTTATCGCCATATTGGAGTTGTTTCCATTCTTCCTCTTCAGCCTTCAGCTACCAGCTGGAACAAAGTTTTTATCTATCAAAAGAATAAATATCTTTTATCCTGACAGAATCGTATGAGAGAAAAAATATTTTTTAAAAATATATTACCTATATTCATGGTTTTTATAAATCTTGCACTATCTGTCTCGGTAGTCTTTCTCATGCGTTATGTCCAAAATTTGCTGAATTCGGACGTAAAAATCAATTTGGTGGAGATTGTGACCCAGAACAAGGACGCCATCACCAGCAGGTTGATGATGAACGTCAACTCGCTGGATATCACCGCAAACAAACTTTCCGATAGGTTGAAGGCCGAGGAATCTTCCGGCAAGCTCAAGACACAGGACCTCATCGAACAATACGCCAAAGAAAACAACACGGATGATCTGTTCACTGCGAACAGGGACGGCATGGCCTTGTTTGATGGCGGCCGGAAGCTGGATATCTCGGGGCGGCATTATTTCCGCCTCGCCATCGACGGCATCCCCAATATTTCAGATAAGCTTATTTCACGCATCAACGGGGATGAGGTTTTCGTCATCAGCGTGCCGCTCTCGTATAACGGGGAAATCGTGGGGACCATACAAAAGGTCATTACATTCGAGGAAATGTACAAGATATGTTCCCTCTCCATCTTTTCCTCGCAGGGCTATATGTATGTAATCAACCGTGAAGGATACGTTATCCTTCACTCGGCGCATCCCAAGTGTGAGCAGAAGTCCGACAATTACTTCCGCGATCTCTATGGGGCGGGCAACCCTAAAGCTTCAGAGCAGATGAAGCGGGATATCCGGAACAACCGCAACGGGTTCATCGAGACGACGATAGCCGGGAGGGAAATCTTCTCGGCATATACTCCCATAGAAAAAATCCACGACTGGTATTTGATTACAAGCGTACCGAACAATGCCGTTTCTCCCAACGGCAATACCGTCATCAGTATTTTCTATTTCATTCTGTTCGTCATCGTAGTTATCTTTACCTCAAGCCTTACGTATTTCTTGTGGTACAAGAACAAGCAGCGCGCGCAATTGGAAAAAATTGCCTTTGTCGACACGGTTACTCTGGGTGACACATACAATAAATTTCTTGTCGATGCGCAAGGGATACTGACCCAGTGTCCCCATAAGAAATTCCATATTATCAAATTTGATATCGACAATTTCAAATACATAAACAATTTTTACGGATTTGAATTCGGCGATCGCATTTTACGCAAAATCAATGAAAGCATCAGCCAGCAGCTGAATGCCCACGAACTGATCGCAAGGATTTACAGCGACCATTTTGTGATCCTGCTTGAAAACGCCGCGGAAGGACGGCTGAACGCCCTGCTCTCTTCCATCGAGAATGAAGAGATAACCCTTTATTTTTCAGCGGGTATTTATTCCGTCACGGACAGCACCGAAAGCATCAACCTCATGGTGGATAAGGCAGGGACGGCCGCCCGCTCAATCAAGGGTGTGCTGAATAAAAAATTCGCCTATTACACAAACAAATTCGAACAGATAACGATCCATAACGAGCAGTTGAAACGCGCCGTGAAGCAAGCGCTGAAGAACGATGAATTCATCCCGTACTACCAGCCCAAGGTGGACATCAACAGCGGCATCCTCGTGGGCGGCGAAGCGCTGGTGCGATGGAAGACCCGCGAGGGCAAATTCATCTTCCCCAACGAATTCATTCCCATGTGCGAACAGACGGGCCTTATCGTCGAACTCGACATGATCATGTACGAAAAGGTCCTCAAGTTCCTGAAATCCTTCCTTGAGCAGGGCCTGGCGTGTGTTCCCATCTCGGTGAACTTCTCGCGCCTCCACCTGATGGACAGCGACTTCCTCAGCAAAATCGTCAAGAAACAATGTGAATACGGCGTGCCCGCTCATCTTATTGAAATAGAACTGACTGAAAGCGCCATATTCGACAATATCGACACCATCTATGCCTTTACACGGAAAATGCACGCCAACGGATTTGCAATCGCTATGGACGATTTCGGTTCCGGCTATTCCTCGCTTAATATGCTCAAGGACATCCCCATCGATGTCCTCAAAATCGACAAAGGCTTCCTGAGCGAAGCGGCGGACAACAACAGGCGAAACATCATCTTCTCGTCGATTGCCGATATGGCGAGAAAACTGAATATCAAGGTTGTCGTCGAGGGCGTGGAGCACCTTGAGAACGTGCGCTTGATGAAGGAGTGCGGCTGCTCCATCGCACAGGGCTACTACTTCGCAAAGCCTATGGATGAGGAAAGCTTCCGTAACGTATTCAAAGAAGGTCGGATATGCTGAAGAAATGGCTGTCCTGCATATGTGCGGCGATTCTGCTTTTAGGCTTGGGCGGTTGCGAGGACAACAGCCGCAAGGTGAAAATCGGCGTTTCCATCGGTGCCGGAGGCGCGGCGCGCTGGCAGAAGGACATGGCGTTCATGCAGGAACGCGCCAAAGCGCTCGGGGCGGACATCGAACTGCGGCTCAATCTGCCGGACAGCTCCAAGACGCAGACCGAAGACTGCCTTGAAATGCTCTCCGACGGCATCGACGTTTTGATCATCACGCCGAACAACACCCGCAAGGTCGACGATGTCCTGATGTACGCCAAACAGAAGAACACCAAAGTGGTTTCCTACGCGCGGGCCGTCATGGGGGGCAACGTCGACCTTTTCGTCGGGTACGACTGCTATAAGATCGGGCAGAACATGGGGCAGCACCTGACTGAAAAAGTCTACCACGGGGACATCATTGTCCTCAAAGGCGACGTGAACGACTTCAACACGCCGTTTTTGTATTATGGAGCCATGAAATACATCAAGCCTCTGATCGAAAACGGCAAACTCAATATGGTTCTGGATGCGTACGTGCCCAAATGGTCCCCTGCTGAAGCCAAGAAGCTGGTCAAGGAAGCCGTCGCCGCAAACGGCAACCGTATCGATGCGATCTTCGCCTCCAATGATCGCCTCGCCGGGGCCGCCGCCGAAGCGCTCGAGGAGCTCCACGTCACCAACCATGCCGTCATCACCGGCATGGACGCTGAACTCGCCGCCATCAAAAGAATCCTCGCGGGCACGCAGGACGCGACCATCTACATGGACCTGAGGGAACTGGCGTATGCCGCCGTGGACGAGGCATACAACCTTGCCACGAAGAAAAAGGTCAACGTCAATTCTGAACTGGGCAACGACGGTAGTAATAAAATCAACGCGTTCCTGATCAACGGTAAAGTCGTGACCAGAGAAAACATCAATAAGGTGCTGATCGAACCCGGCCATTTTACGAAGGAAGACATTTACTCGGAGTAAAAAGCCTCCCGGTGCGGTGCGCCTATCCAGAACCGTCCTTTCTCTTTTGCACGAGAGCGGAAACTCTTGTAGGCCTATTCCTCCGTGCGCCTATGATTGGGGCGGGCCCAGGAGCGAACCCGCCCCTTTCACACATGTTTCCCTCCGCGTATTCACCGATACGTTTCCGTCAGGAAGCGGGGATGCCGCCAGCGAACGGCCTTCCTCCCCTGACAGCGTGCCAACACGGTTTTCATGCCCTGCTTCCGAGGGCATTGGGGAGGATTGTGAGTATCCCCTGATGATAAACCATACGGGAACATCCACCCCCAATGGTGCATCGCCTCCTCATCGCTCAAGATGATTTCCCGTCTCAACATGTCCCACGCGCTTGACCAAGAGGCCGTGGGCGAGCGACAACGGAAACCGCCGAAGCGCCGCATAGGTTAACCTGCGGCAACGCACCGCCGTAAGAAGGAAGCCCGCTTTCCCGTATACGCCCTCATATGGCGAGGCTTGCGGCTTTTCCGGTGGACATTGCAAGGAGTTTTTGATGCAGCTTTCCGCGTTCCCTTTCTCGACCATTCTCTTTGACCTTGACGGCACGCTTGTGGATAGCGCGCCGGACGTTCTCGAAGCCATTACCGCCGTCCTGCGTGACGCGGGCGATCCGGTCCCTCGGATGGAGCTCTCCATCATCGGCCCTCCGCTGGAAGGTATTTTCCGTGAAGTCTGCCCGGACGCCGACGAAACGAAAATCGCCCGGCATGTGGCCGCATTCCGTGACCTCTATTTTGGCGGCACCTTCCCCCAAAGCACTCCTTACCCCGGCATCTTCGCGTTGCTTGAGCGTTTGCGGGCCAAAGGCTGCCGCCTGTTCGTCGCCACGCATAAACCGGAGGCCGCCGCGCAAAGGATGCTTACGCTCAAGGGGTTCATGCCCTTCCTCGAAGGCGTCGGCTGCACGGATTCCCTGCCGGACCGGCAACTCTGCAAAAAGGATATCATCCGTCTCCTTATGGAGCGCCATGCCCTCGATCCCGCTTCAATGGTCATGGTGGGAGACACGGCCCTCGATATCAGAGGCGGCAACGAACAGGGCATAGCCACCATCGCGGCCCTGTACGGCTATGGCGACAAGGCAAAGCTCCTCGCTGAGCGCCCGCGCTATCTGACCGACGATCCAGAATGGCGCACGCTCCGCAAGGCGGAGTAGCCCATACAAAATAAAGAAGCCGTCCTTTTTCCGTTCAGAGAAAGGACGGCTTTTCGTTGTTACGATGTATGACCCTGCCCTGTTCCAGCGGGCGTCGGTTTTGGAGGAGGAGAGGGATTTTCCGTGCAAGGATATGATACCCGGAGCCACTACCGGCCCTTCGGCATCCTCTGCTACCGATGCAACACCCCCGCATGGAACGCTACATGTAGGGGAAGCTCGTCAAGCCAATACGTCCAGTCGTGGAGGCCGGGCGCCTCGCGGTACTGATAGGAGAACCCGCCCCGGCGGAGCGTATCCCGAAAGGCGCGGTTCTCAGGCACGACATACGCGTCCTGCTGCCCTGTGGTGATGAGCATGGCGGGCATCCCGGCGGCCTTCGACCGTTTCAGCAGATCTTCGGCGGAATACGACTGCCACAACGCCTTGTTGGCGTTCATAGGGCCGAGCACGTCGCGGATCTTCCATTGATCGGGATGCCGGGTAATGTCCATAACGCCGCTCATGGAGCTGACCGAGGCAAAGGAGCCGGGATGCCGCAGCGCAAGGACAAAGGAACCGTGCCCCCCCATCGACATGCCCATGACGCCGCGCTTCGGCAGCACAGGGAAAGCCCGCTCCACATACGGCATCAACTCGCGCGCGAAAAAGCTCTCAATGCGGCTTTTCTTCAAATAGGGGCTGTCCGCATACCAGCCGGTGCGGCCGCATGACGGCGCGATGAACACCAGCCGCTCGCGGGTCGCCAGCTTCGAGAGCAGCGCTCCGGCCCGCGTGTTCCAGACGCCCGCATCCTCGAATGCACCATGCAGCAGATACACGACGGGGAAACGCTCGCCCGGCTTGCGGTCGGCGGGAAGGAACGCGTAGCAAGGAATCTTCCCTCCACGGAACATGGAGTCCACAGTGAACGGAATGCCGCCCTGCTCCGCGGAGGCCTCAGCGACGGCGGGCAAAGCGGACTCCGCCGGTAGGGGAGAAGAAGATGCGGAGGAAGGCAGAGCCTGAGGCGCGGGACGTTCCGCCGCCTTGTTCCTGCCAAGAAGAAGTTCCTTTTCGACAACAGGTTCCACTGCGGCGGACAGCATGGCTCCACCGTCCTCGGTCACATGCACCATATCCTTATACCGCAGCCGGACGTGGCGTCCCTTGTCGTCGACCTTGAATGTCGTGTAGTTGCCCTGAGCGTCGGCCAACACCTTGACCGTATCCACAAAGGCGGCATGATACGTCTCGCAGGCTTCCTTTTGCAGCTCGCTCAAGCGGCGGACGCGGGTCGAATACGGTTCCTTGCCCATGACGGGCAGGCCGACCCATACGGCCTTGGCCCCCTTGGCCGTGGCCACGGCAAGCAGGCGTTCGGCGCGGCTCCGGTAAATCGTCTTCCACGATTCACTGTCGGCGTGATGGCGCTTGCGGTTCTCGTCGATGATGTCCTGCGGGTCATTGGCCCCCATGCAGATCACGACCATATCCGGGTTGTACTTCCCCACCAGCTTCTCAAGCTGCGCGGGCCAATCGAAATAATCCTGACGGCTGAGCCCGGTCGAATATTTGCCTTCGCGCACCACTTCCAGATCCGGGCGCTTGCGCAGAGTACGCTGGAGCACGGGCCCGAACCCTTCCATCATCATGGAGTCGCCCACGAGCAGCACCAGCGGCTTGCGTTCCGTTTCCGCCCGAACCGGAGGCGGCGGAATCCCTGTTTCCGGCTGCGCCCCGGGAGTCCGCACAGCCTGTTCAGGTACGGCGGCGGGAGGGACGGAAGCGGGAACCTCTTCGACCGGGGGCTCCGGCTGTGCGGGAGAAGCCGCCTCACGGGAAAAATCCGCCAGCGCATCGGCTACGGGCCGCTGCGGGGCCGTGCTTGGAGCAGCGGCTACGGACGGCCCTTCGACGGTCCCAAGAGTTTTATCCGTGTTGAACGCGGTCACCAATCGGGTTTCCGCCTCCGAAAAGGCGGCGAGGCCCGTCGCTTCGGCTACGCCCTTCACAGTCTGCCCTACCACGGCGGCGGGCGGAAAATCGATGCCGGCCCGGTCCAGAAAGCTGGAGAAACGCGTCGCGTCCAGAAAAAGCATCAAGACGAAGGCCAGCGCGTATACGGCGCAGGCACGACCGGACGTGAGCGTTCTCCGCTCGGATCGGAAAGGGTTCTTCATGCACGGCCCCTCATAAAATCAAAATTGGAAATAAATGAAAGGCATGACGCCATCCGGACCCATCTTCAGGATAAAACCGCCCACGAGCGCAAGGACCACGGCCTGCACGGCCCACGGCAGACGCTCCTGCGCATCCACGAACGCCGCGAACAGCCTCGCCCCGAAAAACTGCAGCGCCAGACCTATGAGCACCGCGGGGATCACCAGCAACGGGAAACCTTCGCCGGGCTGCCCGAAGACAAAGACGCGGCGCAGGATTTCAAGGCTCCGCTCCATGTCTTCCGCCCGGAAAAATACCCACAGAAAGGACACGAAGTGGAACGTCAGCAGCCATGCCGCGCCCACGCCGCACCAGTGCAAAGCCGGGCTGGGCGTGAACCCATCCGGCCAGAAACGCTTTTTCAGTTCATGGAAGGCATGGACGACGGCCAGCCCCACCCCATGCATGACTCCCCAGACCAGAAAACGGATATTCGAGCCGTGCCACAGCCCGCCGAGCGCCATCGTGATGATCAGGTTCAGGTAGCGGTTCCCCCGGCGGCTCCCGCCAAGCGGGATATACAGGTAGTCGCGGAGCCATAGGGACAGGGTGATATGCCAGCGCCGCCAGAAATCCTGTATGTTCAACGCAAGGTACGGTGAACGGAAGTTCTCCGGCAGGCGGAACCCCATGAGCCGCCCCACGCCGATCGCCATGTCCGAATATCCTGAAAAATCACAGAAGATCTGTATGGAGTAGGCATACACGGCGGCGAGGATCGTCCACGAGGAGTAAAATTCCGGCGATTCGAACACGTCGCGCACGATATGCTCGGACAGGTAGCTGGCGATCACGACCTTCTTGAACAGCCCGCTGAGGATAAGCGCGAACCCTTCCTGCAAGTCGCGGGAATCCCATGTCCGGTGCCCGAGCTGCGGCAGGAACTGCCGGGCGCGCATGATCGGCCCCGCCATGATCGTGGGGAAAAAGGACACGAACAGCAGCACGTCCAGAAACGCGCGCGGCGGCTCGTCCGGGCAGCGGTAATGATCGATGGCGTAGGACAACCCCTGGAACGTGTAAAAAGACAGCCCTACGGGGAACAGGATCTCCATCGAGGGCAACGCATGGCGCAGGATGCCGGTGTCGAGCCCGGCGGCGCTTGCCAGCGATTCCAAGCCCAGAATGAGGAATTCATAATACTTGAAGAACGCCAGCAGGGCCACATGCAGGGCCACGTCCAGCGCGATGACGCCTTTCCGTTTGCGCGGCTGCCCCGAAAAACGGGACATCAGGTGGACGGCCCCCCAGTTGAGCACCGCCACGGCCAGCAGCAATGGGACAAAGGCCATGCCCGCGAGCGCATAAAAAAAGAGATTGCAGACGAGCAGAAACGCCCTGTATTCCCCGTCCCTCTCACGCAGCAGCCAGCCCGCGACAAGGACGAACAGGAAAAAGGTTGCGAACTCCAGCGTAACGAAATTCATCTGTGCCTATCCGGGCAAAAGGTCATGCGCAAGGGCGCGCGATCTCCGCACGATAGCGAAAACGCACGCCCCTTGCAAGCAAACCGCCTCGGCGTTCTCACCTATCCGGTGAGAAACGCTGGCGTTTTCAAAATCCTATCGAGGAAGCAGCAGAAACACCGCTCCCCGGTTGTCCAGATAACTGGCCGTGTGCGTCGCCGTTTCGCCGTTGCCGCAGAACAGATCCACGCGGTTGCGCTTGATCGCCCCGCCCGTATCCTGCGGCAACGTCAGCGCGTTGAACGGGACACTGTGTTCGCCCCCCTCGTCGGGCAGCGTGACGTTCATCAGCGTCAGCAGGCCGTTGGGCAAGACGCTCTGGTCGGTGGCCACACTCACCCACGGCGTGATCCTGCGGCCCATGCTGCCTTTGGAACCCGAAGTCCCCGGCTTGCCGAGTTTGAAGAACACATAGCTCGGGTTCGTGTCCAGCAGGTCCGTCACCTGATCGGGGTGCGCGGCCAACCATTCCCGGATGGAGAACATGCTCACCTCTTCCCGTTTCAACAGCCCCCGATCGACCATGACCCGGCCAAGCGCCACATACTTGTGCCCGTTCTGCCCGTCGTACAGCACAGAGCGCACCGACCCGTCCTCAAAACGCAGCCGTCCAGACCCCTGAATCTGGAGCATGAAGATGTCCACCGGATCTTCCACCCACGCCAGTTCCAGCCCGCGCCCCTTCAACGCGCCCTTGCAGTCGATGGCGTGACGGGTGTGATAAGGGCGCTTTTTGCGCAGATCCGGAGGGGATTTATAGATAGGGTATTGGAAACGCCCCTTGCGGACGTGGGACGCCGGGATCTCCGGCTCGTAATAGCCGGTGAAGCCGAAGTCCGGGCCGATGCGAACCCAACGGAAGTCGGAAGCCAGCACTTCCGGGGCCTTATCAAGGAAAGGAAGCAGACGCAGCAAGCGTTCGAGCCCTTTTTCCATCTCGCCGTAGGTCACTTGAAGCGCAGGGTAGTTCACGGCCACACGGGACGAAGGTTTCGCCCGCACGTAGGCAAGGCTCTGCTCCACCGCAAAACGCATATCCTTCCATGAGCGCATACCTTGCCGGGCAGGAGCCAGCCCCCGCGAAAGGCGCTGCGCCTCAGCCTCCGAAACCGGGAATACGCCGGGGGTTTCCAGCGGCGTGACGCGCACGGCCTCCGGCACATCAGGCTGGACGACATCAGGCCGGGTTGACTTCCCGCCGCAGGCGGACAACAACAAACACAGCAGACAAGCCCCAAACAAGGAAAAACGGCGCGACACGGCGGACTATCCTCACGCAACAGGTTGAAAAACAACAAAGCCTTTGCTGTGTACAGCATCCTCTCACCCGATGCAACGCCTTGCCTCGCCGGGTCCGGCAAAAAAAGTTTTCTTTTTTTGCAAAAAAAGCTTGACGGAAAGCGCTGTCCGTTATAAACACTCCCTCGTTCTGCGGGAGTAACTCAGTGGTAGAGTGCAACCTTGCCAAGGTTGAAGTCGCGGGTTCAAATCCCGTCTCCCGCTCCATATATTTTCGCCCTTGCTCGCCTTAAGGCTAGAGCGAGGGTTTTTCTTTGGCTCCGCTTCCTCAAGGGAAGCGTTATGAAATAGATACACAACATTCCCGTGTACGGCCTGCAACAATCCTGTTGCAGCGCCATTTCATAGACGAACATTTTATTACGTTCATGAAGAAGGCTCGGAAAGGCGACTTTCCGGGCCTTTTTCATATGGTGCGCAAAGAATCGGGGAAGGGAGGTCCGGTAATCGTTAGCGGCTGAAAAATAGGGAGAAGCGTTTATTCACCGTAAGATGGCAAATAAAAAGGGCCTCCCCGGAGGAAGGCCCTTGGAAACGTCACCGTCCGGCAGCCCGCTAGACGAGACGGCCGATGTTGTCGATGCGTTCGCCGGGCAGGAGCAGGACGGGCGGCACATCGATCAGCGTATACGCACCGGAACGCCCGGACTGGGCAAGGCGCACGGCGGCGCGGGCGCTGGACACGAGGACCTGAGCGGTCAAAGCCGGGTTGTCGATGCGCATGTCGAACGTGAAATGCTGGTTGGCGGTGAGCCCGGAAGCGCCGACGCGCTCCATCAGCACCCCGTGGGAGGCGTCCGCCACGCGGGGCAGCTCGTCCTTGGTCACCTGCCGCACATCCAGCGGATCATGGCTGAAATAGGGGTCGGCCTGAATCGCGGCCTTCACGGCCTCAAACGTCGCGCCTTTCTCAAGCACCACATAGACGAGGCGGGAATGGCGCCCGCCGCCCAGAGGAATGGTGATCGAGGTGGCGTCGGCCACGCCGGCAATGGCGCGGGCGGCTACGGAGTGGCCCATGGAACGACCGCGCCCGAAGTTGGTGAAGGTAACGCCCACAGGGGCCATCGCCTCAAACAGGGCGCGCATCACGGAGTCTGTGCCGGGGTCCCATCCGGCGGCGGTGATGGCCACGGCCTTGCCCTTCACGGCCTGCGTTTCAAGCAGGCCGATGGTTTCGACAATCCGGTCGTGGATGTCGAAGCTGTCCACGGTGTTATAGCCCTTGCCGAGCAGATCGCCCGCGACTTCGGGGATCTTGCGGGAAGGGGCGCACAGCAGCACGACATCCGGCTTGCCGGACACGGCTTCCAGATCCGCAAGGCTGGCGTATTCCGGAACGCCGCGCAGATCGTGCGCATCCTTTCCAAGGGATTCTTTCCGGCGAATGACGCCCACGCAGGTGAAATCGGGCTGGATTTCCAGCGCTTCGATGGCGTAACGTCCGATATTGCCCAAACCCATAACGGCAGCTTTTATTGGCATTTTGGCCTCCAGATAATGTATATCTTCAAGTAAAACACGAAATTCCCGTCTTGTAAAACGACCTAGATCAGGCGTTTTTCTTCAATTTGAAGCGGATTCTGAGGCGTCCGGCCTCTTCATCGCCCTGCGGCGGGGTAAAATCGTGCGAAACCAGCCGAAACGCGCCGACCTCGGATGTATTTTCAACATGCTCCCCGATGCAGGGGCAAATATCATAATCGCCCACGGTCACGATGCGGACCATCAGCTCCTCTTCGCCTTCAAGATGCGCCGGGAGCCGACCGAGATCGACCAGCTTGCCCGCCTCTTCGCGGGGGAGCATCTCCGTCCGCACCGGCATATGCTGTGCCAATACCTCGTTGATCCTCCGCTCAAGTTCGGAGGCCTCGGCGTCTTCCAGCGGACGCGGAAAATGATAGTCACATTTGGACTTGTCCGCATTCAAATGCGAACTGAACGAACGCCCGCACCCGAACATGCGCACCATCGTCTGGTTCAACACATGTTCCGCCGTATGCATGAACGGATCATATTCCTTGCTCACAGGAACTCCTTCTCTTCTAAAGTGCTTGAAACCGCCCCACCCTACCCGATCCCTTCCCCGGAAACAATCCGCACGCATATCCCCCGTCGCTTGAAATCCGGCGGTGTTCCCCGTATGCTGGACAGCCCAACATCAGGACGATCATGAGAAAAACCGACCTTTTTCCCGAAAACGACTCGCTCGGCTGCGAACTGCGCGAGCCCGAACGCCCCATTGACGCGCCCTACGCCGTGGATATCCCCGCCGTGCCCACCGCGCTCGGCGCTCTGGACGCCGCCTCACGCGCCGAATTCTGGGCAGCGCTGGCCCTTTCGCATACCGACGGGCTCGGAGCCAGAAGCCGCAAACGCCTTCTGGATGCGTTCGGCTCGGCATTCGAGGCCGTGCGGCGCGCCAACGACTGGTGCGAAGCGGGCTTGCGGGAAGACCTGATCCGCGAATTCCGCTCGGAAAAATGGCGCGAGCCCGCCCGGAAAGAATGGGACGCAACACGGAAACTCACTGGAACCGTCCTGCTCTGGACCGACAGCCGCTACCCCGCGCTGCTCAAGGAATTGCCGGATGCGCCGATACGCCTCTACTGCCAAGGAGACATGAGCCTGCTCGGAAATCCTTGCGTGAGCATCGTCGGCACCCGGACATGCAGCAGGGAAGGCATCCGCGCGGCGCAAGCCATAGCCAGCGGCCTCGCGGCCTCGGGCATCACCGTGGTTTCCGGCCTCGCCATCGGCATCGACAAGCAGGCACATCTCGCCGCCCTTGATCTGCCGGGCGGGACCATCGCCGTGCTCGGCGCGGGCTCCGATGTCTGCTACCCCAAAGAAAATGACGGACTGCGCCGGTCGATCATCCAACGGGGCCTGCTCATTTCGGAATACGCGCCCGGAACGCTTCCGGACCCCCGGCATTTCCCCATCCGCAACCGGATCATCAGCGGCCTTTCGCTCGGCGTCGTAGTCGTGGAAGCCGCCCTCCGCAGCGGCAGCCTCATCACCGCCCGGCTCGCGCTTGAGCAGAACCGCGCCGTCTACGCCGTGCCCGGCGGCATCGGCTCGAAATATGCCGAAGGTTGCCAGAAGCTCATCCGTGATGGCGCGCAGCCGATCTTTTCCTTCTCCGACATCCTTTCGGATCTTTCCGCCCAACTCAAAACGCTCCTCCCTCAGCCGGATTCCGCGCCACGGCCTTACAGCCTCGACGTGCCTCAGGAGCCTTTCCAGTCCGCTCCCGCCGCCCCCCCGCCTCTCAGGCAACCGGACCGCAGCACGCTTGAAGGCCGCATCCTGACGCTCCTCGCCCAAAGCCCCCGCGCCATCGACGACGTTTGCCAATCGCTTGGATGTGATCCCGGCGAAGCCGGTTCCACGCTCATCATCCTCGAAGTACGGGGCCTGATCCGCCAGCGCCCCGATCTCCGCTACGCGTTGACCTGATCGCCGGCCCGCCGTTTACCATTATAAGGAATCTTCGATGCCCACCCCCGCCCCCGCAATGCCCCCGCTTCCGCAGGATGTGGAACAGTTCCTGACGTGGATGACCGATCAAAAAGGATTTTCTCCGGCCACGATCTCGGCGTACCGCACGGATCTCCTCCAGTTCGAGGGGTGGCTCCACCGTGAGCAGCACTCGCTCGCCCGGCCCGGAGAGCTGGAAAAATACCACTTTCAGGACTATTCCGCGCATCTTTTTCATGAAGGCCAAGCCCGCAGTTCCATCGGCCGCAAGCTTTCGGCCCTGCGCTCGCTGTTCCGGTATCTCATGAAGATGAAGAAAATCGACAAGAACCCGGCAAAGCTCGTGCGTAACCCCAAGCGGGAACTCCGCCACCCCACGGCGCTGAACGTGGATCAGATGTTCACCCTGCTGGACGAGGCCAGCGTGGAGTCCGGCGGCGAGGCGGGCCTTGATGGTTCCCGGCAGGCCGAGCAGGCGGTTACGGACCGCGAGCACGCCGGGCACACCCGCGATCTGGCGCTGGCGGAACTGCTCTACGGTTCCGGGCTGCGTATTTCCGAAGCTCTCGATCTGGATGTGGACGATGTGGACCCGGCAAGCGGTTTCATCCGGGTCATAGGCAAGGGTTCCAAGGAACGCATCGCGCCGTTGAGCGATACGTCCGTCAGGGCGCTGTTCCTCTGGCTCAGGGTGCGCGCGCTCATCGCCCCGCCCGCCGAAAAAGCCCTTTTCGTGGGCAACAGAGGCAAGCGGCTCAACCGGAGGCAGGCGGCGCGGATTCTCGACGAGATCCGCAAAAGCGCCGGATTGCCGCAACATCTGTCGCCGCACACCCTGCGTCACACCTTCGCCACGCACATGCTGGAGAACGGCGCGGATATGCGCTCCGTGCAGGAACTGCTCGGCCATGCCAGCCTTTCCACCACCCAGCGCTACACGCACATCACCCTTGATCATCTTATGCGCGTCTACGACAAGGCGCATCCCCGCTCAAGCGTTCGGGGGAAAGGCGGGGAGGAAGGGGAGGATGTCTGATGCGGGGGAGGGGAGCCTTCTGCAGAAGGGTCCCCTCCCCCAAGCCCCCTCCTCTCTCCCTCC
>ERZ1673749.341-NODE-341-length-57961-cov-9.053708_pt1 | contig 57961 bp, 46 predicted proteins | sample MGYA00580204_ERZ1673749 | MGnify/ENA primary metagenome ERZ1673749 (study PRJEB41218, sample SAMN15661745) | gut metagenome | host: Homo sapiens | place: Canada: London | collected 2015-08-20/2019-03-30 | study: EMG produced TPA metagenomics assembly of...
TCGCCTTCGCGTCGTCCTTGCTGCCGTCCGGGTAGGTCACCGTAACCGGAACATCGAACTCCTCAACGGTGTCCTTGTTCAGCTTCGACTTATCTGGGAACGTCACGGTGATCTCACCGGTGTTCTCGTCAATCGCTACTTCATAGCCGTCAGGAGCCTTGAAGTCACCAGGAATCGAGAACTTCGAGTCCTCAGGAGCCTTGGCGTCCTTACCGTCCTTGTCAGTGAACTTCGGAGCGGACTTTGTTTCCTCACCAGGAACAACCAGCTTGCCCTCGTAACCAGGCTCGAAGATCGTGTTCTGGTTCGGAACCTTCGGGTTACTGTCCTCATTGTCCGGGATGCCGTCGTTATCGTCATCCTCGTCCTCGATGTCCGGCGTACCGTCACCATCGGTATCCAGCTTGAAGTTCGCCTTCGCGTCGTCCTTGCTGCCGTCCGGGTAGGTCACCGTAACCGGAACATCAAACTCCTCAACGGTGTCCTTGTTCAGCTTCGACTTGTCCGGGTAAGTAACAGTGATCTCACCGGTGTTCTCATCAATCTTGACTTCATAGCCGTCAGGAGCCTTGAAGTCACCAGCAATCGAGAACTTCGAGCCCTTAGGAGTGTCAACCTTCTCCTCGGTCGGCTTACCCTCAGCATCCTCACCAGTCTTGGTGAACGTCGGAGTCGACTTCGTCTCCTCACCAGGAACAACCAACTTGTCCTCGTAGGCAGGCGTGAACTCGTCTGCATCCTTAGTTACCAGAACAGTCCAGGCGGACACATCGTTACCACCGGAGACCAGGACAACGTTGAAGTAGTCGCCCTTCTTGGCATCCTCCGGGATGTCGAAGGTGCACGCCTTCACCTGGGCCTTGATGCCCTTGGATTGATCCAGCTCGCACTCCTTGAGCTTGTTGCCCTTCTGGTCACGCCACTCAACCTTCGACGGCAGCGTCGACAGCTCACCGTTGAACTCGGGGGTCACAGTGATGCCCGGAGCAGCCGGCTTGTCGGTTGCGTTGTAGTCAGCAGTGATCGACACCGGGGTGTACGGCATGATTGCGTAGTTGACGTTATACAGCGAGTTCAAGTTTTGGAACGGAACGCCGTTGAAGTCGATCGGCAACTGGTTCTCACCAGGAATAGCTGCCGGCCGGAAGTTACCGCCGTCGTTGAAACGCTGGAAGACCGGAGTGTGGAAGCCGGTGTAACCGTTCTGAACCACACCATCCTTGTTCTCAACCCACACGAAGACGTGGTTCGGGTTCAGAATGTCTTCGCGATCCTGACCCTTTTCGTAGTTTCCGAAGCGCAGGGTGTAGTAACCCTTGTTATCGGTCTTACCGTGGACCGTCTTGAGGATGTACTCGGGATGGTCCTCGAGCATCTTCTTGGTGGCGTCGGCCAACTTGCTCGGGTCATTCTTGTACTGTTCGTGCAGCTTCTGGTTAGCGGCAGCGCCGTTCTTGGTCAGAGTAGACGCGTAGACGGTGTAGCCGTCAGCCGCTTCGTCAATGCCATTCTTGGACGGGCCGGTAGCAACAATACCCTTGTCCGGGCCACCGGTCTCAAGCCATACACGGCCGGAAATAGTGTTCGGGACGGTGGTCTGGGTCGAAGCCGAGCTGATCGGGCCTTCAGTGTCCTCGATCAGCTTGTCACCCTTCGCTGCCATCCAGCTTGTTTCGTGGTTCGGCGGAACTTCCTGGTAGAACGCCGCCATCAGCTGAATGTTGCCGTCGGCGGCGGCAAAGGAACCAAGCGGCCCCTCGACCAGGCCGTTGAAAGAGCCTGGAACGAAACCGTTGGCCTGGCGGAACATGACCATCTTGTTACCACGATCATTGGTGAACGGCTCAACCCAGATACGGTGCTTTTGATCGGTACGTGCAGCCCAAGTGTGCTCCACCCCCAACTTGTCGGTCCAGGTAATACCCTTGTCACCCGTGCCGAATGCGAACGTACCCTGACCACCGTTACCACCGACAACATCCGGTAGAGTGTGGGTCTCCGCCTTAAAGACTGGCGAGTACGAGCCGTCCTTGTCCCGGAACTGGGCGTAAACCGTTACCCCGTCCATTGGAATATTTTTGTTATCGATAGTCGATCCCGGGTTACCCTTCGGGCCAGTCGCGTACACGTGCCCCGAGATCAGGCCTTTACCAACGCCCTGAGCGTCGGTCAGGTTGGCAGCCTTCGTGACACGGCCACTAGCGATCATGTCAGCATCAATCACACCGTTCTCATCAACTGCCGGAGTGCCCGGTGCTTGATCTGCAACAGCAGCAGTACCGTCCTGAGCAAAGGCAACAGGCTGCGCGAACGGCGCAACCAAGGCAAACGAGAGGGCAGCCGCTGCAACAGAAGTGCCGCGGCGCCGCATAATCGAACTCTTCTTCATAAACATCCCTTCGAAAGACAGTGCCCCACAGCGAGGCACAGACGTAGGCTTCGGAAGCCACAGTGAAGTGTGGACGCCCAGCGCCATCGCAAGCGATTCTAAATATGTGGACACATGAATGCAAGTCTTTTATAGGCGTTATATAAACGTAATACATTTGAGGAGCATATTATTTCTCAGTTTGCATAAGTGGCCACCGCCTTGCTGTATGTCAGTTTCTTATGCATCCACTTACTTTATTGCCCTTTATTTGTATATTAAATTCGTATGTCCCTAAGTCTGACACTCAGCTAGTGCACACTTTACGGAATAAAGACTCACCCCTCGATACTCTCGCCTTTTACGCCTAGCAATACTCGTACATTTCGTAAGCATTTCGTATGATTTTGTAATCGTCGGTTTTTCAGTCCCTATACTGAAAAACTTCTAAGCATTCAGATTTAGTGTATTCAGTGAGTAGATTCACAGCACAACCACTCCCCGACTTCCTGCACACTCCCTGATAGTGCCAGATCATCGCGGTTTTGAGGGTAATGTATACAGAATTCTGTGTAGCGCATAGGAATCTGCAATTCGTAGCGATGCAACTCAACCGCCGACCACGTAAGACACTCAACTTTGACGCCCCAGCCGAACGAATGACATCCCTAATAGAGTCAACAGAGACATAAGACGTGTTTCCACGACCCCTAGAATTCGCCCCAAAAGCTGATGAACAAAAAGAAACCCCGTTGTATCGGCATTCACGCCAATACAACGGGGTTGTGGGGAGAAGAAGGTTTAGTTCTCCTTGGACTCCTCAGAAGCCTCGGCTTCCTCAGACTCTGCCTTTTCAGCAGCGGCCGCGGCTTCAGCCTCAGCAGCAGCCTTGGCCTCTTCCTCTTCCTTCGCCTTCTTGCGCTTCTCGGTGATGGCCTCGGCGGTCGGGCCGTTGTTGGCCTCCTCGAGCGCCTCGTTGAACAGCTCGAGCTTGGACTTCTTCTCCTCAGCAACCTTCAGGGTGCCCTCGGCGCCGTCCAGACCCTTGTGCTTCTGCCAGTCACCGGTGACCTTCAGCAGTGCAGCAACCGGCTCGGTCGGCTGTGCGCCGACGCTCAGCCAGTACTGTGCGCGCTCCGAGTCGATGCGGATGAGCGACGGCTCTTCCTTCGGGTGGTAGATGCCGATGTTCTCGATGACGCGGCCGTCGCGACGGGTACGGGAGTCAGCGACGACGACGCGGTACTGAGCGTTGCGGATCTTGCCCACACGCTGCAGCTTGATCTTGACAGCCATGAAAATTCTTCCTTTACGGTCACTGGGCAGTGCAGTCACCCGCCGTGTGCTGGCGGGCCGGTTCAACCCTTCTTCTTTAACCTGCGCGTGACTGGCCGGCCGACTGCCCGAGTAAACGGGTTACGACGCTTCCGGCGCGTACGCAGTGTGCTGTCCCCGACACACACGTGCCGGGCAACCTGAAGTACTTTACCGTGAAGGCAGCTGAAGTCCAAAAGCGTCGCCCTTCTCGCGAGCCATCGGAGACATGCGTCGTTGTCTTCGCCGCGACGGTTCCGGCTTTTCCTCCGATAGGCGGTAAGGTTTGCACAGTCACGGGAGCGTCCCGCGTATTGGCGTGCCTGCACAACGCAGAGCAAACGCCCACGGATTAGCGTTTCCCACATAATACCTGGAGTTATTCGGTTCGCAGAGGTTTTTGAGGATAGATGAGCGCAACGACGATAAAGCCTGCGCAGCACGATGCGGGTCAGAGCACACGAGCACGAACCTCGTCCTACCGCGTTGATATTGACGGTTTGCGTGGCTACGCCATCGGGCTTGTGGTCCTCTTCCACGTTTTCGTTGGCCGGGTCTCCGGCGGCGTCGATGTCTTCTTGTTGTTGTCGGGCTATTTCTTCCTCGGCGGCCAGCTGCGCTATGCCATGCGGCCCAACCCTAGCCTAAACCCGTGGTGGCCGCTGTGGCGAACGATGCGCCGGCTGGTACCGGCACTTGTTGTGGTGATCCTGTCTGTCTTCGTGGCAGTCCACTACCTCACCCCAGAGCTGATGAGTGATGAGTTGGCCGCACAATTCACGGCCTCCATGCTCTACTACCAGAACTGGGAGCTGATGGTCCAGGCCGCCGACTACGCCGCGGCAAGTCAAGACACCTCTCCCCTACAGCACCTGTGGTCAATGGCGGTACAGGGCCAGTTCTACCTCTTTGGCATCCTGCTCGGCACGTTGATCGCATTTTTGATTACCAAGTGCAACCTGCCGCGCACCCACGCGAAGCGTGGTGCGATTGCGGTTCTCGCGATTATCACCTTCGCCTCGCTTGCCTGGGCGTCGCGCTTCGGCTTCATCGGCAACGGTGCAAACTACTACTCCACCTTCTCTCGCGCCTGGGAGCTCTCACTTGGCGCACTGTTGGCTTTCGTTCCCGCGCACCGATTTCTGCCGCAGAAAACCGCTTGGCTCACGTCCGCGATCGGCATCGTGTGCATCACCATTACCGGCGCGGTGGTCTCCAATACGTTGGCCTTCCCTGGCCCCATCGCCTTGCTTCCGCTGATCGGTGCGGCACTCGTCATCCTCAGTGGCGACGACAACCCGGTCTCCAAGGTGCTGGCATCCAAACCGATGACGTGGCTGGGCGGAATCGCGTACTCCCTCTACCTGTGGCACTGGCCGATGCTGATCATCGTGACCGTTATCGGTGGCTTTGGCACCCCGCCTACGTGGGTCGGCGTGATTGTCATTGCCGCATCGCTTGCGCTCGCACACGTCACGCACGTTTTGCTGGAACAGCCGCTGCGCCAACACCGCAAGCGCCCGAAGGCCACCGACACGCCGGTGCAGGATGCCCGTCGAAGCCTGCGCACCCCCGCAGGTATCGGGCGCGCCATCGGTGGCGTGGTCATTGTCGCACTGGTCGGCGCAGCGCTAACCATCCAACCGATGTGGAACCAGCGAGTGGAAAACGCGAACCGCCCGCTGGATGCAGAGATGTACCCCGGCGCTATGTCGATCGTCGGTGCCCCGGTCCCAGACGTTGCGCCGCAGCCGGATCCGAACCTTATCTCCGGCATCTACCCGCCGATCGGCTCCGAGGGCTGCATGGTCTTCCAGAACCAAGAGGCCGACGTCATGCCGCGCCCCGACTGCATCTACGGCGACAAGAACGCCGAGACCACAGTGGTCATGGTCGGCGGCTCACACATCGAGCCCTACGTCATCCCGCTTGACCGCCTCGGCCGCGAGCACGGATTCAAGGTCGTTCCTTTCGTCCGCCAGACCTGCCCGCTGACCATCGGCGGCGAGGACGGCACAGAACTCGTCTCGGATGTGTGCTTCGAATGGAGCCAAAACGTCTTCGAGCAAGCCGTCAACATGCAGCCAGACCTTGTGGTCTCCACCTCCACGCGCCCCGAGGGCCGCGCCGGTGATGTCAATGTCACCGTCGACCACGTGCCCGATTCCTACCTCGCGCTGTGGAATGCGTTCGCCGAGCACGACATTCCTTTCTTGGGCTTCCGCGACAACCCCTGGATCTTCAACATCTTCGGCGAGATCATGGACCCGAACATCTGCCTCGTCTCCGGGTTCACAGAGGAAGAGTGCTCGATGCGCACCGACGACGTATACGGTCCGGTCGACCCGGCGGCCGAATACCTCGACGGAACGAACAAGCAATTCAGCGTGGACACCGCCCCGTGGTTCTGCGACGCAGAGCTGTGCCGCCCACAGATCGGCAACGTCTACGTGTACCGGGACCAGAACCACATCTCGAACGCCTACATGGCCACGCTAACACCACTGGTGTGGCAGGAACTGCGCAAGGTTTTCGACACCCTCGAGGTCCCCTATGTGGGCACCGACGCACCCGAGTACGAAGTACCCCCGCTGCGCCCGGATCCCAACGCCGAGATCCCCGTAGGCGAGGACGGCACAGCCCCGGAGAACCTGCCAGTCAACCCCGTCGACGGGCAGCGCCAGCCGCTGGAGCTTCTCGGCCAGTAGGCCGACGCTAGGCCAACGAGCAAAGCTAAAAAGGTGGCCCCGCAACGCTGAACATCGCGTTGCGGGGCCACCTTCGTTGGCGCGGGACTACTTGCCCTTGCCCATGCGTTTCATTGCCTCGTTGAAGTCGAGCTTGTCCAGGTCCAGCCCCTCCATTCCGGGCGGCATCTGCTGCTGGAGCTTCTTCAGCTCCTGCATGTCGGGCATCCCACCGCCCATCCCCGGCATCGGAGGCATCCCCGGCATCCCGCCGCCACGGCGCTTCGGCGGCTTGCGCTTGCCGTTTTTACCCCTGCGTCCCTTCGGCTTCTTCTTCGTCGCCGAACGCCCGCCGGGCATCCCTGGCATCCCCGGCATGCCACCCATGCCGAACTGACCGGCCATCTTGCCCATCATCTTCTTCGCCTCGAAGAAGCGCTCGACGAGCTGGTTGACGTCAGAGACTTCGACGCCGGAGCCCTTGGCGATACGCTTGCGTCGAGAAGCATTGAGGATCTTCGGATCCTCCCGCTCGGCGGGGGTCATACCGCGGATGATGGCCTGGATGCGGTCCAGCTGCTTCTCATCGACCATGTCGGCCATCTGGTTCATCTGCTTGCCGCCGGGCATCATCTTCAGCAGGTTGCCGATGGGGCCCATGCGGCGGATCATCAAAAGCTGATCCAAAAAATCGTCGAGGGTGAGCTCACCGGAAGCCAGCTTGGAGGCCGCGGCCTCCGCGTCCTTCTCGTTGTAGGTCTGCTCCGCCTGCTCGATCAGCGAGAGCAAATCGCCCATGCCGAGGATACGGCTGGACATGCGGTCCGGGTGGAAGACGTCGAAGTCGTCGAGCTTCTCACCCGTGGAAGCAAAGAGGATCGGCTTGCCGGTGACCTCGCGGATCGACAGCGCGGCACCACCGCGGGCGTCGCCGTCGAGCTTGGTCAGCACCACGCCGGTGAAGTCGACGCCGTCGGCGAAAGCCTGCGCGGTGCTCACCGCGTCCTGGCCAATCATGGCGTCGATGACGAAGAGGACCTCGTCCGGGTTCACCGCGTCGCGGATGTTGCGGGCCTGAGTCATCAGCGTCTCGTCGATGCCCAAGCGGCCCGCGGTATCGATGATGACCACGTCGTGCTTGGTCTGCTTCGCGTGCTCGATACCCTGCTGCGCCACCGCGACCGGATCGCCGTGGGATGAGCCCATCTCGTGCTCGTAGGAGTCGATCGAGGTGCCCGGGTCCGGCGCGAAGGTATCCACGCCGGCGCGTTCGCCCACGATCTGCAGCTGCTGCACCGCGCCCGGGCGCTGCAAGTCACAGGCCACCAACATCGGGGTGTGCCCCTGCTTCGACAGGTGCTTGGCCAGCTTGCCGGCGAGCGTCGTCTTACCGGCACCTTGCAGACCGGCGAGCATGATTACCGTCGGCGGGTTCTTCGCCAGATTGAGGCGGCGGGTCTCCCCGCCCAGGATGGCGGTGAGCTCCTCATCAACGATCTTGACTACCTGCTGCGCAGGGTTAAGCGCCTCGGAGACATCCGCACCGAGGGCGCGCTCCTTGACGCGCTTAATAAAGGCCTTGACCACGGTAAGCGAGACGTCGGCCTCAAGCAGGGCGAGGCGAATCTCTCGCGCGGTGGCGTTAATGTCGGCCTCGGTGAGCTTGCCTTTTCCACGCAGGCCCCCGAGGGCATCTTGCAGGCGGTCGGACAGTGACTCGAACACGTAAAGGTACTCCTGTTCGCTTCGTCTGTATCAGCGTGCGCGTGGGCGCTCGCCGTGAAAAAATGTACTCGTTACAGCCTAGCGTCTAGCTGGGCGAACCCAGAACTTGCGCTATCCCAGCAACGCGTCGACGAAGCTTTCCACCTCAAAGGGCGCGAGATCGTCCGCACCCTCGCCAAGACCAACGAGCTTGACCGGCACGCCGAGTTCCTCCTGAACCTGGAACACGATGCCGCCCTTCGCCGTGCCGTCCAGCTTGGTCAGCACCACGCCGGTGATGTCGACGACCTCGCGGAAGACACGCGCCTGCGCAATACCGTTCTGGCCCACCGTGGCGTCGAGCACCAGTAACACCTCGTCGACGTTGCTCTTCTTCTCCACCACGCGCTTGACCTTGCCCAGCTGATCCATCAGGTCCGTGGAGGTGTGCAGTCGGCCGGCGGTGTCAATGAGCACCACGTCAGCACCCTCCTGCACGCCGGTAGCCACTGCGTCGAAGGCCACGGACGCCGGGTCCGCCCCCTCCTTGCCGCGCACCGTGGACGCGCCCACACGGCGTCCCCAGGTCTCGAGTTGGTCTGCGGCGGCCGCACGGAAGGTATCCGCCGCGCCGAGCACCACGGAGTGGCCCATGGACACCAGCACGCGCGCCAGCTTGCCAGTCGTGGTGGTCTTGCCGGTGCCGTTCACGCCGGCGACCAGGACCACGGCTGGCTTGCCCTCGTTGGGCATGGCCTTGATCGAGCGGTCCATCTCCGGGCGAGCCGCCTCAATGAGCGTCTCGCGCAGCATCGCGCGCGCCTCTTCCTCCGTGGAGACGCCGCGCTCGGCGATCTTGCCGCGCAGAGTTTCGGTCACTCGCATGGTGAGGTTGGCCCCAAGGTCCGCCATGATCAGCGTGTCCTCGATCTCCTCCCACGCGTCTTCATCAAGGTCACCCGCAGTGAGAATGCCGAGCAGGCCCTGGCCAATCGCGTTCTGCGAGCGCGACAAACGCCCGCGCAGCTTGCCGATGCGCCCGGCCGCCGGCTCGATCTCCTCGATATCTTCCGTGGGCTCGTCATGCTTCTCGACGACCACGTCCTCGCTGGCCTCGGCCGCCCGAGCTTCCGGCGCACGAGCTGCCTCAGCGCTTGCCGCAGCCGCCGCTGTTGCCGCGGCGGCTTCCTGCGCCTGGCGAGTCTGGCCCTCATCTGCCTTCGGCTCTTCGACCGATGCTTGCTCTGGCTCGTGAGCAGGTTCCGCTGCTGGTTCCTCAGCCGGTGCTTCGGCTGCCGGTGCTTCCGGCTCCAGCTTTTCGGCTGGCTTCTCAACCGGCTCTACCTCATCCGGGGTCACCACGGTCTCGTGGGTCTCCGGGTCAGCCTCAGCATCGGTGTTCACCACGACTTCATCGGCCGGCTCCTCAGTCGGCGGCTGGGGCGTACGCTCGACCTTGGCTGCCTCTTCTACCTTCGCAGCCTTCTCAACCTTCGCAGCCTCTTCGACCTTCGCGGCTTCTTCTACCTTCGCCGCCTTCTCAACCGGCACCGGTTCAACTACTGGCTCCGGGGCCGGGGCAGCTGTCTGCTTTGGTTCCTCGACTGGCTTCGGCTCGCGCGGCTCGTCGATACGCACCGGCTCCTTCTCTGGCGTGCTGGGGGCTGCAGCCGGGGCGAAGTTGAAGCCACCTTTTGCCTGGTAATTGCCGGACTTCTCCTGCTGGGTGAGCTCCTTCGGCTCCTCCGTCTTGGCGAAGGAAACGGTCTTTTCCTCTTTACGCTTGCGCCCCACCACGACGATGCCCACGATGATGAGGGCAACCACGACAATGGCGACGATGATCCACAACAGTGGCGAGTTCATTGCGAGTTCCATATCCATGACACCCATAGTGCCATAGTGAATCGAACGGCCAGGGTCGTCAGTCACTGCTATACCCGTAGGGTTCCTGGGCATTCCCAGAAGAACAGAGCTAGCTCCATCTAGAAAAGCCGCCAACACGCGACCAGGCGTTTTACCACCGACTTGGGTCCAAATGGAGCTAGCTCCATCTAAAAGAACCGCCGACACGCGACCAGGCGTTTTACCACCGGCGCAGGCCCAAACGGAGCTAGCTCCATTTAGGAAAACCGCCGACACCCGACCAGGCGTTTTACCAACGGCACAGACCCAAACGGAGCTAGCTCCAGTCAGAGGAACCGCTTGTCATGGAACCGCTCGTCAGCCGCCACAAGTCAGCGGTTAGTCAGCCGCAGGCTGCATCCGCTGCGAGAGCACGCGGGTCACGCCGTCGCCGCGCATGGTCACGCCGTAGAGCACGTTCGCCATGTCCATCGTCGGCTTTTGGTGCGTGATCACGATCAGCTGCGAGTCCTCCCGCAGCTCTTTGAGGAGGGCGATGAGGCGGCGGAGGTTGACGTCGTCAAGCGCGGCCTCGACCTCGTCGAGCACGTAGAAGGGACTCGGCCGCGCGCGGAAGATCGCCACGAGGAACGCGAGCGCGGTGAGCGACTTCTCGCCGCCGGAAAGCAAGGACAGGCGCTTGACTTTCTTGCCGGGCGGGCGGGCCTCGATCTCGATGCCGGTAGCGAGCATGTCGTCGGGCTCGGTGAGGATGAGGCGAGCCTCGCCGCCCGGGAAGAGCGTGTGGAAGACGCGCGGGAACTCGGCTTCGACGTCCTTCCAGGCGTCTGTGAACAGCTGGAGGATCTGCCCGTCGACGTCGTTGATCACGCCGATCAAGTCCTCGCGCGCCTGGATCACGTCGTCGAGCTGCGTGGACAAGAACGCGTAGCGCTCCTCCAGCGCCTTGAACTCCTCGAGCGCGAGCGGGTTGACCTTGCCGAGTGCGCGCAGATCCTTTTCTGCCTGCGCCAGGCGGGCCTTTTCCGACGCCTCGTCGAAGTCCTCGCCCGGCGTGTAGTCCCGCAGAAGATCCGGAATCGCAATGCCGAGCGATTCGGTGATCTTCTTCTCCGCCTCGTCGATGCGCACTTGCGCCTGCGACTGCGCAATCTCGGAATTGTGCGAGCTGTCGGTGAGCCGCTTGAGCGTCTGCCGCGCCGCCGAGACCTGGCTGCGGGCCTGCTGGAGCTGGGCCTGCAGCTTAGCGACGCCCGCCTGCCACCGGTCCCGCTCCGCCCCCGCGCGGGAAAGCGCGTCCTGGACCCGGGCGGCCACGTCCCGGCCCTGTTCCGCCACCGCCTGTGCAAGCTCAGCCTGCGCGCGGCGCTTCTGCATCGCCGCGTCGTGACGGGCCTTGGCCTGTCTTTCGTGCTCGGCCTGCCTGCGCAGCGCATCTCCCCTGCCGGCGCGCTGCTCCGCGGCCTGCTGCGCGGTGCGCGAGGCGAGCGTGGCCTCCATCTCCATCGCCTTGACCTGCGCGAGCTCCTGCTGAGCGGTGTCTCGTTGGGCCGTGGACGGCTCCTCGCTCGGCTGGTCTTCCGCGTTGACGCGTGCGAGCCGGTCACGGGTCTGCGCCAGCTCCTCGCGGCGGGCGGCAAGGCGGCCTTCGGCCTCGGTCGCGCGCTGAGCGGCACGCTCGTGCTCGCTGCTGTTGGCCTGCCACTGCTTTTCCAGGCGCTCCTGGTCGCGGCCCAAGCGCTGCGCCTCCGCGTCGTGCTCGCGCAGGGCGGCCTTCGCCGCGGCTGCCGCGACGCGCGCGTCCTCGGCCGCAAGCTTCGCGCCCTCCAGGGTGCCGGAGAGCTCCTCGAGCTGCGCCTGCGCCACCTCGAGCTCGCCGCGGGCCTGCTCGATCTGGGCGGTCACCTCGACTGCGGTGGTAGACCCGGTTCCTGCGGCGACCCAGCCCTCGCCGACGAGGACGCCCTCGCGAGTCACGGCGCGCAGGCGCGGGTCCTCGGCGACCAGCTCGCGGGCGGCGTCGAGGGTGTCCGCCACGACGACGTCGACGAGCAGGCGGGTCACGGGGCCTACGACAGAGTCGTCCACGCGCACGTGGTCGAGCAGCCAGTCCACCTTCGCGTCCGTGTCCAGGCGCCAGGTGGCGCCGCCGTGGGTGTCGATGACGATGGTGCGCGCGGCGTCGGCAAGCTGGGCCACGGCACTCGGGGTCACCTCGCCGGTGAGTGCCTCCGCGTGCGCGCCGAGCGCAGCTGCGAGCGCACGGTCCATGCCCTCCTCGGCGCGCAGCAGCCCGGCGAGTGGGGCGAAATCCGTCAGCGTTTCCGACGCCTGCGGGCGCGGGGCCTGCTCGCTAAGGGTGGCAATGCGGGACTCGAGCGTGAACACGGCGCGTTCCCGCTCGCGCTGCTCGGCCCGCAGCTGCTCCAAGCGCTTATCGGCGGCGTCGGACTCGGTGTAGGCGCGCACGTGCTCCTCGTCGAGTGGGGCGCGCTGCGTGTCAACCTCAGCGAGCGCCTCGGCGGCCTCGCGGGCCTCCTGCTCGGCTGCGCGGGCGCGGGCGCGGGTTTCTTCCAAAAGCTCTGTCAGGCGCGCGACCTCATCTTCTGCCGCGGTGATCGCCGCCTGCTGCGATTCCTCCTGCGCGAGCAGGCGCACCACGCCCTCGCGGCGGTCGGCAATCGCGCGGACCTGCGCCATGTGCTCGCGCTCCGCGGCGTCGAAGGCTTCCTGCTTCTCCGCGACTTCTTCGCGCAGCGTCTCGAGCTTCTCCGCCGCCTCCTCGGCTGCCTCGAGCGCTTCCGTGTACTCCTCGTCGGCGAACTCGGCGCGGCGCAACAGTTGGTCCGGGTCCTGGCCTGCGTACGGCACCTGCGTGCCGGAGTGCTGGGCGCGCTCGGTGGCGATGCGGACCGTGGCGCTGACCCGCTCTGCCAAGGTGGAAAGGTCGAACCACACCTTTTGCGCCTGCTCCGCCTTCGGCTGTGCTTCTTCCTGTTCGAACTCGATCTCGGCCTGTGTCTGCTCGGCTTCCTCGAGCACCGCCGTGGCGGTCTCGACTTGTTCGGCGAGTGCTTGGGCGGCGCTCGTGGCGTCGGCAAGCGAGGCGCGCAGCGTGACCACCTGGTGGCCGGCAAGCGAGAGGCGGGCCTCGCGCAGGGTGGACTGCACGGTGGCAGCGCGCTTGGCGGCTTCGGCCTGGCGAGCCAGCGGCTTAAGCTGTTTGCCCAGCTCTTCGGTCAAATCGCTGAGCCGGTCCAAGTTGGCCTGCATGCCGGTGAGCTTGCGCTGCGCCTTCTCCTTGCGGCGGCGGTGCTTGAGCACGCCGGCGGCCTCCTCGATGAAGGCGCGGCGCTCCTCGGGGCGCGATTCCAGGATCTCCGAAAGCTTGCCCTGGCCGACGATGATGTGCATCTCGCGGCCGATGCCGGAATCCGACAGCAACTCCTGGATGTCCATCAGGCGGGCTTTAGCGCCGTTGATCTCGTACTCGGAGGCGCCGTCGCGGAACATGCGGCGGGTGATCGCCACCTCGGTGTACTCGATGGGCAGGTGCTTATCGGTGTTGTCGAAGGTGAGCGTAACCTCGGCGCGGCCCAGCGGCTTGCGCTCGCCCGCGCCCGCGAAGATGACGTCCTGCATCTTCCCGCCGCGCAGGTTCTTCGCCCCCTGCTCGCCCATCACCCACGCGAGCGCATCTACCACGTTGGATTTGCCCGAGCCGTTGGGGCCGACGACGGCGCAAATGCCGGGCTCAAACTTCATCGTGGTCGCCGAAGCGAAGGACTTGAATCCTTTCAGCGTCAGCGATTTCAGGTGCATTGCTGTGAGTTTACCTTCCTAGGCCAGTGCTCGTTACCTAGCGCTCCTCGAAGCCTGTGGCACCGCGCGGCTCTCCGTACTGCGTGCCGACGAACTCCACCCGTCCGGGCCGCCGCGTCGTCGTAGGCTCCTCGCGCAGCAGCGCAAGCAGCCTCTCCGTCTGCTCGCGGCTACCCTCGGCGACGACCTCAACGCGGCCGTCGGCAAGGTTCTTCGCGTACCCGCTCAGCCCCAGCTCCAGGGCGCGGGAGCGGGTCCACCAACGAAAACCCACGCCCTGGACGTGTCCATGGACGTGGGCTGTGAGACGTACGTGCGTGTTGTCAGTGTGAGCAGCCATGCTCCCACACTAATGGTGCTTACTGCTCCGGGTGATCCGCGACCTTCAAGTCCTCGGCACTGCGGCGGGTGACCGGGTCGGAGCCATCCCAGAACTCCACGTTCTTCAGCTCCGGCAGCATGTCGCGGTGGAAGACCGGGTCGACGCCCTTGGTGCGCTGCTCGCTGAAGTTGCGCAGCAGCTTGAAGGCCACCCCGCCCAGCGGCACGATCGCGATGATGTTGATGATCGCCATGGTGCCCGCCATCGTGTCGCCCAACGCCCACACCAGCGGCAGGGAGCCGAACGCACCGAAGATGACAAAGCCGATAACCCCGAGGCGGAAGATCAGCATGACCGTCTTCGAGCTGGTGAGGTACTCCACGTTTGCCTGCGCAAGGTAGTAGTTGCCAATCACCGAGGAAAACGCGAGGAAGAAGAGGATGAACGTCACCGCGTGCGCTCCCCAGACGCCGACGGAGTCCGCGAGCGCAGACTGCGTCAGCGCAGCGCCCTGAATGTCGTCCATGCCGTAGGTCACGGCCGGGCCGAGCAGCACGATAAACGCGGTGATGGTGCACACCACCAGGGTGTCGAAGTACACGCCAAGGGTCTGCACCAGGCCCTGCTTGACAGGGTGCGAGACGGTCGCGGTCGCCGCAGCGTTCGGAGCGGAGCCCTGGCCGGCCTCGTTGGAGAACAGACCACGGCGCATGCCGAAGGCGAACGCCGCACCCACGGTAGCGCCGGCGACCTGCTGCAGGCCGAGCGCGTGGCCGACGATCAGGCTGATCATGCCCGGCACCTCGGAGATGTTCATGATGACCACGACGAGGCCGATGAGGATGTAGGCGATAGCCATAAACGGCACGATGATCTGCGTGGCGCTGGCGATGCGGGTCACGCCGCCGAAAATGATCAGCGCCGTCAGGGTGGCAATCACGGCAGCGACGATGACCTTCATCGTGACCGAATCGGTCTCCAGGGAGCCGCCGACGGCCTCGACGATGGAGTTGGTCTGGATGGCGTTGAAGACAAAGCCGTAGGTCAGCGACAGGGCGACGGCGAAGATGATGGCCAGCGGGCGCCAGTTCAGACCGCGCGTCATGTAGTAGGCGGGACCACCGTGGTAGTTGCCGTCCTCGTCCTTGGTCTTCCACAGCTGCGCCAGCGTGGACTCGACGAACGCGGTGGCACCGCCGACGATCGCGATGATCCACATCCAGAACACTGCGCCGGGGCCGCCGACGGAGATCGCCAACGCCACACCGGCGATGTTGCCGGTGCCCACGCGCGACGCGGCGGAGATGGTGAAGGCCTTGAAAGCGGAAATGCCGCCGTAGTCCTCATCCAGGTTGCGACCCTGCCGGTCCTTGCCCTGGGGCTTTTCGGTGACGGCCTTGAACATTTCGGGCAAAAGTCGAACCTGCACGAAGATGGTGCGCAGGCCGAAGTAGATGCCGGCTGCCAGCAGCAGCCAGGGAACGATTTCCCAGATCACGCCGTTGAGCGTGTCGTTCACAAAGGAAGTTGCGGAATCCATGGCGAGCATCTTATCTGGTGAGACAAGATCTCTTGCAACTCAAATGTTGGCTCCCCCACATTCGTGGGCGCAGCCCCGCCCACGCTACCTTGTCTGACAGGCCGGGCAGAAATAGCAGGAGCGCCCACCGACCACGCGCTTTGCAATCTCGGTGCCGCACCGGGCGCACGGCCGACCCGCCTGCCCGTAGGCGTTGAGCGAGCGGGAGAAGTAGCCGGAGGCGCCGTTGACGTTGACGTAGAGCGAATCGAAGCTCGTGCCGCCCTGCGCCAGCGCCTTTTCCATCACCTCGCGCGCCTGCGCGAGGACCTCGACGGCGTCTCGTTGGCGTAGCGAGCGCGCCATCCGCCACGGTTTCACGCGCGCGGCCCACATCGCTTCGTCGGCGTAGATGGAGCCGATTCCGCTGACGATTTCCTGGTTCAGCAGCACCGTTTTCACCGCGGAACGCCTGGTGCGCATGATGCGGGCGGTAGTGATTGCATCGAAGCGCGGGTCGAAGGGATCACGCGCGATGTGGGCGACCGGGGCAGGAACCTCGCCATCGAATTCCGCGTACTGCCACATTCCGAACGTGCGCTGATCAACGAAGTCGAGCTGCGTGTTGCCCAGCTGCGCGCGGATGCGCACGTGCGGGCTCGTCACCCCGCCTGGCGGGCCCACGAGCATCTGCCCACTCATGCGAAGATGCACTACAAGCGCTGTTCCGTTATCCAGCGTCAGCCACAAATACTTGCCGCGCCTGCCAGTGCCGGTGATAGTTCTGCCCGGCAAGATCCTGGTCAGGTCTTCCGTGTTGCCGCGCACCGCGCGCGGGTGCAACACCTCAACGGTGTCAAAGGTGCGGTCCACCAGATGCGCGTCGAGGCCGCGGCGCACCACCTCTACCTCGGGCAGCTCCGGCAATTACGCCCCCTCAGCGTTGCCGGCGACCCGCTCCGGGTGGTCGTGCAGGAACCCCAACGCCTTGCTGGCAGCCTCCTGCTCCGCGAGCTTCTTGCTTGAGCCCTTGCCGTGGCCGAGGACGACGTCGCCAGAGCGCACTTCACAGCGGAAGCGCTTCTGGTGGTCCGGGCCCGAGGAGGTGCACACGTACTTCGCCACCTGCGCACCCAGGCCCGCAAGGCGCTCCTGCAACGAGGTCTTCCAGTCGCGGTGCGCACTCGCTGCGGTGGCGTTGTTGAGTTTCTCGGCGAACAGGTCAAGGATCACATCGCGGGTGCACTCGAAACCGTGCGCGAGGTAAATCGCGCCGAAGAGCGCCTCCGTCGTGTCTGCCAAAATCGAGCTCTTGTTGCGGCCCCCGCCGAGTTCTTCACCGCGGCCCAGCAGAATGTGCGCACCCAGGTTGATCTCGCGGGCGACGTCCGCCAATCCGTAGCGCGACACGATCGAGGCGCGCATCGGTGACAAATCGGACTCCGGGCGCGAGGGGTAAAGCTCGAAGAGCTTCGTCGCAACGGTAAGTCCCAGCACCGCATCGCCCAAGAACTCGAGGCGCTCGTTGTTGGGCAGCGTGCCGTGTTCGTTGGCGAAAGAGCGGTGCGTCAGCGCGTGGCGCAGCTCCTCGTCGCCAAGCTGCACGCCGATCCGCTCGAGCAACGGCTGATGGTCAACCGCCTCGAAGGCTTTCTGCCACGCTTCAACATGCGTGAGCCGCTTCTTCTTTGAGCGGCTCACAGGAACTTCTCCAGGTCCGCCCACCGCGGGTCGACCAGGTTGTTTTCCTCGCCCGAGACGCCGTCCGGTGCCGGGACGTCGGTGTCGCCGTCGCACTCTGGCTCGCAGACCGGGTTAAACGGCAAGGTCAACCCAGCCTCGTCCACGAAGGCTTGCTCCACGTCCACCGTGTCGTTTTCGATCCGGCGGATGTCATCGCCCGAGCCCTTGTCCTCGTCGGTCTCTGCATCGCCGACGATGAAGCCGTCCTCTGCCTCGAAGACCTGGGAGATGGTGATGGTGCGCGTTGGCGTGAGCGTCTTCAGGCAGCGCACGCACTGCCCCTCGAGCTGGGCGGTCACCGAGGCATCCACCAGCACCCCGGCGCCCAGCGGGGTGATTGTTGCTTCCACCTCGACCGGCTGGCCCTTCGGGATAGCAATCATCTCGGGGCCCACGCGCGACGGGCTCTCGCCACTGCGGTGCACGGTCACAGGCATGCCGTCGCCGTGCAACGCATCGGCAACATTGATGATGAAAGGATTCGTAGCCATAACAGCCCCTACCCTACAACCACTCGAGCACCTTCAGCGGTGCTAGTACTGATCTCGCTGCTCGCCGCGGGAACGACGCGGGTAGCGGCGCGGCTCGTAGTGGCTAGACGCCTCGTCGCGCTCCGCGCGGCGTCCGGCGGTGTCCCCGCCTCCGCCCACGCCGGCACCGCGGCGCAGCGCGGAGCGGTCGGAGGACACGGTGCGCAGCACCGAGGACAGGGCCTCTTCAAACTCGGCCAGCTTGGAATCGACGTACTCATCGCACTCGCGACGCAGGCGCGAGGACTCGGAGTGCGCGTTTTCCACCAGCCGGTGCGCTTCCTCGTCCGCGCGGCGCATGACCTCGGACTCGGCGATGAGGTGTTCCTGCTGCGCCAGGCCCTCGTCAACCGAGCGCTGGTATTGCTGCTTGCCGTCCTCTACCAATCGCTCCGCCTCGCTGTGCGCGGCGTTGAGGGTGGCGTCGGCCTCCTCGCGCGCGTCGGAGACAAGGCGGTCTGCGTCTTCCTCGGAGCGGGACAGCAACGCGGTCGCCTGGGCCTGCGCGTCGTGCAGCACGGCGTCGGCCTGCGCCTGGGCGTCGTCGACCAGCTGCTTCGCCTCCGCCTCCGCGTCACCGACCAGCTGGTGGGCGCGGTCCTCAGCGCCGCGGAGGATCTCGTCCTGGTTATCCAGCACGTCCTGCGCGTCGTCGATCTCGGCGGGCAGGGCTTCGCGGATATCGTCGAGAAGCGTGAGCATCTCGCTGCGCGGAACCATGCAGTTGGAGGTCATGGGCACGCCCATGGCGGCCTCTACAGTTTCAACGAGCTCATCTAGTGCTTCAAAAACGCGATACATGGCTCCTAAGTCTACTGCCTCTCAGACACAGAAGGGGCCCACGCCACGAAAGACGCGGACCCTGAACGTGTGCGTGTGAAGCGCTCGCTACACCACGCCCTGTGCGAGCATGGCGTCGGCGACCTTCTTAAAGCCGGCGATGTTCGCGCCCACGACGTAGTCGCCGGAGCGGTCGTATTCCTCCGCAGTCGCGGCGGTGACGTTGAAAATGCCGGACATGATCTGGTGCAGGCGACCGTCGGTGTAGTCGAAGGTCCAGGAATCGCGCGAGGCGTTCTGCTGCATCTCCAGCGCGGAGGTCGCCACACCACCGGCATTGGCGGCCTTGCCCGGGCCGAAGGAGATCTTGTTCTCGCGGAAGGTCTCGATGGCCTCGGCTGTCGACGGCATGTTCGCGCCCTCGGCGACATACTTCACGCCGTTCGAGAGCAGGGTCTTGGCGTGCGTGCCGTCAAGCTCGTTCTGGGTCGCGCACGGCAGGGCCACATCGGCGGACAGGTCCCAAATGGAACCGTCGTCGTGGAAGGTGGCGCCGGTGGCCTCCTTGGCGTAGTCGGACACGCGGGCGCGGCGTACCTCCTTGACGTCGTGCAGCAGCTCCAGGTCCACGCCGTTGGGGGTCTCGACCCAGCCGGAGGAGTCGGAGAAGCCCACGACGGTCGCGCCCAGCTCCTGCGCCTTCTGCATCGCGTAGATGGCCACGTTGCCCGAGCCGGAGACGATCACCTTGGCGCCGTCGAGGGACTCGCCCTTGGCCTTCATCATCTCTTCGGTGAAGTAGACGCAGCCGTAGCCGGTCGCCTCGGTGCGCACGAGCGAACCGCCCCAGCTCAAGCCCTTGCCGGTGAGCACGCCGGACTCGTGCTGGTTTGCCAGGCGGCGGTACTGGCCGAAGAGGAAGCCGATCTCGCGGCCACCCACGCCGATGTCGCCGGCCGGGACGTCGCGGTACTCGCCGATGTGGCGCCACAGCTCCGTCATGAAGGACTGGCAAAAGCGCATGACCTCGCCCTCAGACTTGCCCTTCGGGTCGAAGTCGGAGCCGCCCTTGCCGCCGCCGATCGGCAGGCCGGTCAGCGAGTTCTTGAAGATCTGCTCAAATCCCAAGAACTTGATGATGCCCAGGTTCACGCTCGGGTGGAAGCGCAGGCCGCCCTTGTAGGGGCCGAGTGCCGAATTGAACTGGACGCGGAAACCGCGGTTGACGCGGATTTCGTTGTTGTCGTCCATCCAGGGCACGCGGAAGATAATCTGACGCTCGGGCTCGCAGAGTCGCTCGATGAGACCGTAGTCGGCGTAGTGCGGGTCCTTGCCCAGGACAATTTTCAGCGAGTCCAACACCTCGGCGACGGCCTGGTGGAACTCCGGCTCACCCGCGTTGCGCTGCAACAGCTTGTCGTAATAGCCGGCTACCTCTTGTTCGATCGAGCTCATGAGCGTTCCTTTCAATACCTGTTAGGCAGTAGGTTTTAGAATCGTGAAACAGCTTACAACAGGTTTCGGTCTCACGATAGAAAACAGATGCCGCCTCCGCCGGTCCCGACCGATAGAATGCCTGCAATGTCCCCCGCACCCACGGAAAAAGGCACAACTATGAGCTTGATCACACAAGACGCGGAAGGTGCCGAGGCACCCTCCCCGCGCATCCTGATTGCCCCCGACTCTTTCAAGGGCACCGCCACCGCCCAGCAGGCCGCCGAATGGCTCGGCGAGGGCGTGCGCAGCATCATCCGTGACGCCGAGATCACCCTGCTGCCCATGGCCGACGGCGGCGAGGGCACCTCCTCGCTCTTTACGGGCGAGCACATCACGCTGCCCACCACCGATGCCGCCGGCCGCCTCACCGAGGCCACGTATACCTACGACGCCGCAACCACCACCGCGTTTATCGACGTCGCCGCCGCCTCCGGCCTGCCCGCCGTCGCCGACCGAAAAGTACCGATGACCGGCGACACCTACGGCACCGGCGTACTCATCGCCGACGCCCAGACCCGCGGCGCAACCCGCATTGTCTTAGGCCTCGGCGGCTCCGCCACCATCGACGGCGGCACCGGGATCCTCGTCGCGCTTGGTGCCAACCCGCTCGACGAGCGCGGCTACCAGCTCGCCCCCGGCGGCGGCTCGCTGCACAAGCTCGGCGATATCGACACCGCCAAAGTCAACATCCCGGCCGGCTCACTCGAATGGCACCTGCTTTTCGACGTCGCGTCGCCGGCCACCGGCCCCGAAGGCGCAGCCACCGTCTTCGGCCCACAGAAGGGCGCGCAGGAAGACGAGGTCAAGGTGCTGGACGACGGGCTCGCGCGCCTGTGCGAGGTCGCCGGCGTGGATCCTGCCACCCCGGGCATGGGCGCTGCCGGCGGCGTGGCCATCGGCATTACCTGGCTGTCCAGCCTGCTGCACGGCAACGCCGAGCACGTCCACCTGCAGCCCGGCGCGCGCACGGTCGCCGAAGCGAATGGCCTGGCCGAGGCGCTCGGCACCGCATCGCTCGTCATTACCGGCGAGGGCCGCTTTGACGAGCAGACCGCCGCGGGCAAGGTCGTTGCCACGGTGTGCGAGATGGCCCGCGAGGTCGGCGAAGAGGGGCCGACGGTTGCCGTGGTTGCGGGGACCTTTGACGGCGAGACCGACGAAGGGGTGCTCGCCGTGGAGTTGGAGGATATCGCCGATACCCGCGAGCAGCTCATCCGCGCGGGCAAGCAGGCGGCGGTGGCATACCTGAACGCCGGCCGCCAGGCCGACGAGCGCTAGCGCAGGATCGTCACGGTCCAGGGGAACAGCGCGGGGAGCTCGAAGCGGTCCTGTTGCTCCAGCGCGACCGGATCTCGCGGCAGGTCCGCCTTCGGGGTAAGGATGCGGGACAGTCCCATGGCGAGCCGGTTGTAGCTGTCCACCCCTTCGGCCTGAATGAGGTAGCGGTGCACCTCGGCACCTTCCTCGTCTGCGGTGAAACCGCGGTCGGATTCGTAGGTGCGGGCGAATTCGGCGGTCACGTGGGCGTCGAGAAGCACTGGGCCCTGCGCCTCGAGCGAGGCGGAGCTGAGCTTTTCGCGGCGGACCAGGATGTCGAGGGCGCGCTGGAAGGCCTCGGCGATTTCGCCTGCGTAGGCCGGCGGGACGAGGACGTCGAATTGGATTGTGGGCATGCGATAAGCCTAACCAAGGGTCTACGCTGGGACGCATGAGCTTTCCCTTGCCCTCGTATAGAGATGCACTGTCCACCATGGCCGACGGTACGATCAAGCAGGTCAACCCGTTTTCCGGAACCCAGGTGTGGACGGTGCCGGGGCGCGGCAACCGGCCGCTGAGCAAACCCTCGGGCGAAGCACAGGCGCTGCAACCGGAGGATTTCACCCACGCCTGCAACTTTTGCGAAGGGAAGCTTTTAGCCACCCCGCCGGAGAAATCGCGCATGGTGCGCACCGATGGCGGCTGGGAGATTCTGCGCAACCAGATGCCGCATGAGCTCGAGGCGACCCGCGCGGAATTTCGCCGTGTGCCGAACCTCTTCGAAATCGTCTCCTACCAGTATTGGAAGGAGAATTACGGCTTCGATATGTCGGGCGCCCAGCGCGAGCACATGGAGCGCTACCTTGCCGATCACGCCGGGCGCGAGCACATCTTCAAAATCGTGCGCACGCGGCTGAAGGCTTCTGGGATTACCGGGGAGCCGACCGAAGAGGAGCTGCTCGACTACGTGCCGGCCTATTTCGCCGGCGGCCACGACGTGATCATTGGGCGACGCCACTTCACCGACGGCGCGGAAAACGACTCGCAGCTCGCCGGCTCCGGCACCCTGACCCCCGACGAGCACAACGCGTTTATCGCCTTCACCATCGACGCGCTGCGCGACCTGGTGGAGCACAACCGCTACTCGCCGTACGTGGTGGTCTTCCAGAACTGGCTCGCGCCCGCCGGCGCCTCTTTCAATCACCTGCACAAGCAGCTGGTGGCTATCGACGAGCGCGGGGTGCAAGCCGACCTGGAGATCTCCAAGCTGCGGCAGAACCTCAACATGTACAACGAGTGGGGCGTCAACTACGCCAGCTACCACAACCTCGTTGTGGCCGAGAACGAGGACGCGATCGTGGTGGTGGGCATCGGGCACCGCTACCCCACCTTGAGTGTCTACTCCAAGTCGCCGGTGTGCGAGCCGTGGCAGCAGTCCGAGCGCGAGGTGCGCAACATGTCCAACCTGTTGCACGCCGTCCACGCTGCAACCGGCACCGAGGTCTCGACCAACGAGGAGTGGCACTACAAGCCGGTCGACCTCGACTTGCCGATGCCGTGGCGCATCAACATCAAGTGGCGCATCTCCACCCTGGCCGGGTTCGAGGGCGGCACGAAGATCTACGTCAATACGCTTTCCCCCTTTGACATCCGCGACCGCGTGGTGTCGAACATGTACCGCTTGCGCGATGAGGGGCGCATTGACCAGGGCATTCGCATCGCCACCGAGTGTGCGCCGGCGCGCAACGCGCTGCGCTACAACCCGGCCGTGGGTTAAGGCTTGCGCGTGCTCGCTTTGCCCCGACGCCTACGCAACGATGGTAAACATGTAGCAACACCAAAGAAGCCATCGAGCGTGCGGCGCGAACGCCGCGCGGAGGAGTGACCTTGAGCGACACGAGCACGATCGCGTCCATCATCAAATCCTACGAAATCGACCCGGCCTGGCAGCGCAGGCTCTACGAACTACTGCACGCCAACCCGGAGCTCTCCCTCCAGGAGGAGGAGACCCACCAGCGCCTGCTTTTGGAGTTGAGCTACCTCGACTGCGAGGTCATCGCCCCGATTGGCAAGTACGGCATCTGCGCCATCTTCCGTAACGGGGAGGGGCCCACCGTGCTGCACCGCGCAGATTTCGACGGCCTGCCGGTCACCGAACAGACCGGCGTGCCCTATGCCTCGCATAAGAAGGTCACCACCAAGGACGGCGAGGTCGTCGGCACGATGCACGCCTGTGGCCACGACATCCACACCGCAGCCCTGGTCGGCATGTGCCACCACTTGGACAACACGCGCGAGAAGTGGTCGGGCACCTTCATCGCGCTGTTCCAGCCGGGCGAGGAAATCGGTGCCGGTGCCGAGGCGATGGTGGACGACGGGTTGGTAGACAAGATCCCCTTCCCCGAGGTCTGCTTCGGCCAGCACGTCATGCCGGGTCGTGCGGGCCAGGTGATGTCCAAGGCCGGCCCGCAGTTCGCCGCCTGTGATTCCATCCGCATTAGGATTCCCGGCCGCAGCGCCCACGGCTCGATGCCGCACAACGCGATCGACCCCACCTACACCGCGGCGATGATCATCGCCCGTATGCAGGCAGTGGTGGGCCGCGAGGTCGACCCGAACGACTTCGCGGTGGTCACCGTGGCCAGCATGCACGCCGGCACCACCAACAACATCATCCCCGGGCACGCGGAGCTGGTGCTCAACTGCCGTTTCTACAGCGAGCGCACCAAGGCGCGCGTGTACGCCTCCATCGAACGCGTCGTCCACGCCGAGGTACTCGCCTCAGGCTCGACCGAGGCCCCCACGCTTGAGTACTTCGCGCACGGCGAGCTCATGAGCAACGACGCGATCGTGTACAACAAGGTTCGCGCCACCTTCAACGACGTCTTCGGCACCGACAGCGTCAACGCCGCGCGCAAAACCGTCTCGGAAGACTTCCCCGTGCTGCCGCAGGCTTTCGGGGTGCCCTATTTCTTCTGGCTGATCGGTTGCACGCCGCAGGAGCAGTGGGATAAGGCGGTGGCCGCCGACCGCGTGGAGCAAGACATCCCGGTCAACCACATGGCTACCTTCCTGCCCGAGTACGAGCCGACCATCAAGGCTGCTACCAATGCGGGGCTCGCCGCGGTGCTGACCTACCTGGCTAAGACTGATGCTGCGGCAGAAGACATCGAAGACGCTGAGGACGCCGAAGACGCCGAGGATCCTGCCGACGCGGCGCGCGCGGATATCGAGCAGCTTGAGCTGCCGGAGGCATCCTCTCGTTAAGCGGTCCGCGCAGTCGGCCGGCTACGCGCGGGCATACAGCGAATTGGCGGGGCAGTCTGTAGGCTCGAAAGACAATGGCGTGCATACCGCACGTAGAAGCCAATTGAAGGTGGAATGAGGTTATTTTCAGGATGAATACCCCCGCACACGCCCCCGCACTCAAGGATGCGCTAGCCGGCCACGTCCGAGCATTCGGCGGCCGCACCCCAGAAAACGCCACAAACAAGAAGTTCTGGACAGGGCTTTCCGCAGCCGTGATGGAGCAGCTCGCCGACAACTGGGAGGCAACCCGCGCCAAGTACGACGCAAGCCGCCAAGCCGCGTACTTCTCCGCGGAGTTCCTGCAGGGCCGTGCGCTGCTGAACAACCTGACTAACCTCGGCTTGGTCGATGAGGCCAAGGCTGCGGCTAAGGCCAACGGGCACGAGCTCTCTGACGTGCTCGAGGCCGAGCACGACGCCGCGCTGGGCAACGGCGGCCTCGGCCGCCTGGCCGCCTGCTTCCTGGATTCCGCCGTCACACAGGACTACCCGCTGACCGGCTACGGGTTGTTGTACCGCTACGGCCTGTTCCGCCAGGAGTTCGTCGACGGCTTCCAGAAGGAGCACCCGGACGCGTGGAAGGAGTCCTTCTACCCCTTCGTCGTGCGCCACGGCTCCCAGCAGCGCATCGTGAAGTTCGACGACATGCACGTGCGCGCCATCCCACACGACATGCCGATCACCGGCTACGGCACCGACAACGTCGGCACCCTGCGCCTTTGGGATGCAGCGCCGATGCACGAGTTCGACTACGACGCGTTCAACCACCAGCGCTTCACCGACGCGATTTTGGAGCGCGAGGCAGTCCACGACATCACCCGCGTGCTCTACCCCAACGACTCGAGCTACGCCGGCAAGCTGTTGCGCGTGCGCCAGCAGTACTTCTTCGTCTCCGCCTCCCTGCAGGAGCTGGTGGACAACTACATCGAGCACCACGGCGAGGACTTGAGCGACTTCCACACGTACAACTCGATCCAGCTCAACGACACCCACCCGGTCCTCGGCATCCCGGAGCTCATGCGCCTTTTGATGGACGAGCACGGCATGGGCTGGGAGGAAGCCTGGGAGGTGACCTCCAAGACGTTTGCCTACACCAACCACACCGTGCTGCAGGAGGCGCTGGAGACCTGGGAAGAGTCCATCTTCAAGCAGCTGTTCTGGCGCATTTGGGAGATCGTGCAGGAGATCGACCGCCGCTACCGTATCGACATGGAGGCGCGCGGCATCGCCCCGGAGACGGCCCACCACTACTCGCCGGTGCACGACGGTGCGATCCACATGGCCTGGATCGCCTGCTACGCCTCCTACTCCGTCAACGGCGTGGCCGCGCTGCACACCGAGATTCTCAAGCGCGACACGCTCAACTACTGGTACGAGATGTACCCGGAGCGCTTCAACAACAAGACCAACGGCGTGACCCCGCGCCGCTGGCTGCGCATGTGCAACCCGCGCCTGTCTGCGCTACTAGACCGCCTGGCCGGCAACGACGAGTGGGTCACCGACCTGTCGCAGCTGCGCGAGCTGCGCCACTACGCCACCGACCCGGAGGTCCTGCGCGAGCTGCGCGAGATCAAGGCCGCGAACAAACGCGACTTCGCCGAGTGGATCGCCCAGCGCCAGGGCGAGGAGATCGACCCAGACTCGGTCTTTGACACCCAGATCAAGCGCCTGCACGAGTACAAGCGCCAGCTGATGAACGCCCTGTACATCCTGGACCTCTACTTCCGCATCACCCAGGACGGCGAGCGCGACCTGCCGAAGCGCACCTTCATCTTCGGCGCGAAGGCGGCCCCGGGCTACACGATGGCCAAGGGCATCATCAAGCTCATCAACACGATCGGCGAGCTGGTCAACAACGACCCGGTGGCCTCGCAGTACCTGCACGTGGTCTTCGTGGAAAACTACAACGTTTCGCCCGCCGAGCAGATCATCCCGGCCACCGACGTCTCCGAGCAGATCTCCACCGCCGGCAAGGAGGCCTCGGGCACCTCCAACATGAAGTTCATGATGAACGGCGCGCTGACCCTGGGCACCATGGACGGCGCGAACGTGGAGATCGTCGATGCTGTGGGCGAGGACAACGCCTACATCTTCGGCGCCCGCGAGGAGGAGCTGCCTGAGCTGAAGCGCAGCTACGATCCGAAGGCCGTCGCCGCAGAGACCCCCGGGTTGATGCGCGTGCTCGATGCGCTTGTCGACGGCACGTTGGACGACAACGGCAGCGGCGCCTTCCACGACATCCGCACCTCCCTGCTCGACGGCTTCGGCTTCGACGACCCGGACGTCTACTACACCCTCGGCGACTACGCGGACTACCGCGCCACCCGCGACCGCATGGCCGAGGAGTACTACGCGGACCCGGACCACTGGGCGAAGATGTGCTGGATCAACATCTGCGAGTCCGGCCGCTTCTCCTCCGACCGCACGATCCGCGACTACGCCGAAGAGGTCTGGAAGATCGACCCGACCCCGATCAACTAGCCCCAACGGGCCGAGGCCGAACGGAGCCGCCCCAGCAGTACAATCAACGGCGCTATGATCTTGCTGCTGGACAACCGCGATTCCTACACCTTTAACCTCGCCCACCTCGTCGCCGAGGTCACCGGCGCTTCGCCGCTCGTAGTGCCGTGCGACGATCCAGCGGCAGCCGAACTCCCCGCGCGCATCCGCGCCGGGGAGTTTTCCCATATCCTCATCTCCCCCGGCCCCGGGACCCCGGAGCGCGAGGAGGACTTCGGCACCTCCCGCCGCGTGATCGAAGCTGCCACCCAAGCTGACATCCCGCTGCTGGGTGTGTGCCTGGGACACCAGGGCTTAGGTCTACTTGCCGGCGCGGCGGTGACCCGCGCACCCCAGCCGCGCCACGGCTTCGTCTCTCGCCTCACCCATTCCGGCGAGGGCATCTTCGCCGGCATTCCGCAAGACGTCGAGGTAGTGCGCTACCACTCCCTGCACATCCACGAAGAGGTCCCCGGCGTGACGGTGCACGCCCGCAGCGAGGACGGCGTGATCCAGGCGCTCAAGGTCGACGGCCTGGACCACTGGGGCGTGCAATTTCACCCTGAGTCCGTGCTCACGCAGCACGGCGAAACACTTATGCGCAACTTCCTCGGCGGATGGCGCGTCATCCACCGCGAGGTGCCCGGCGCGCTTGACTGCCAGCGCGTCTTCAACGCCATCACACGCGACGGCAACGACGCGTTCTTCCTCGACTCCGCCGATGCGCGCGGGCGCTTCTCCATCCTCGGCGACACCGCCGGCGCCCTGTCGCGCGCTTTTTCCTACTCGCTCAGCGACGACACCGATATCCTCACCACACTCGAGCGCGAACTCGCCACCCCAATCTACGACGCCCCCGACCTGCCTTTCAGCGGCGGTGTGATCGGGTATCTCGGCTACGAGTGCGCCGAGCTCACCCTGCCTATCACGCTGCGCCACCGCTCCCCGTACCCGGACGCCTACTTCGTGCGCCCGCAGTCCTTCATCGTCTACGACCACGAAACCGAAACCGCGCACCTGTGCGCGCTGGCCGGCGAGGGTGCAGACGAGCTCCTCGACCGCCTCGAACTGGCGCTTGCGGGCGCGGATGGTGGGCAGGAGGCGTCGATAAGCGAGGGTGCCTGGCACAATCCGGACTATCTGGCCAGCATCGAGCGGGCCCAGGAGCAGCTGCGCGCGGGCGAGAGTTACGAGGTCTGCCTGACCGACACCTACTCGGCCAAAGCGATCGGCGACATCTACCGCCAGCTGCGCGAACACAACCCCGCGCCGTACGCCGCGCACCTGCTTTTCGACGGCGTGGAGGTTGCCAGCGCCTCGCCCGAGCGCTTCCTCAGCGTGCGCGGGCGCGACGTGGAGGCCAAGCCGATCAAGGGCACCGTCGCCGCCGATCAGGACCCGGCGCTGCTGGACGACGCGAAGACCCGTGCGGAAAACCTCATGATCGTCGACCTGCTCCGCAACGATCTGTCGCGCGTTTGCGAGCCCGGCAGCGTGCGCGTGCCTGGGTTGATGCGGGTGGAGTCGTACGCCACCGTGCACCAGCTGGTTTCCACCATCACCGGCCGCCTGCGCGAGGGGCATACCGCCGTCGACGCGGTGCGCGCGGCCTTCCCGCCGGGCTCGATGACGGGCGCGCCGAAGCTGCGCACCTGCGAGATCATCGACCGCTTAGAGACCTCCCCGCGCGGCGTCTACTCCGGCGCGCTGGGCTACTTCGGCTTCGACGGTCAGGCCGACCTGTCGGTGGTCATCCGCACCGCGGTGCGCGCAGGCGACACCGTGACCGTGGGCGCGGGTGGTGCGATCGTGCTTGCTTCCGACCCGGAGGCCGAGCTCGCCGAACGCAACCTCAAGGCCCAGTCGGTGCTGGGGGCGTGGGATGCGTAGGTACGCCTGGCAGGGCTCATTTGTGGAGTCCGAGGTCCCCGACGGCCCCCTCGAGGTCGTCGACTCCTGGCGGCATTCGTCCGGCCGCGCGCACGGTCTCGACCTGCACCTCCAACGCTTCGCCCGGTCTGCCGGCCCGATGCCCGAGGGTTTCGTCGACGCCATGCTGCCCCTGCTGCAGGACGGCGAGCTCTTTCCCCGCATCGCGTTGTCGCAGGGGCTGTTGCTTCTCGACGTCCGCCCCGCCCCTCCCCCACGCTCCTCTTCTGCACTGATGTACGTGGCGGCTGAAGACCCGCGGACGCAACCCGAGGTCAAGGGCCCCGACTTCGCCGCGTTTCGCGCCTACCGCTCGCGGTACCAAGTCGACGGCACGGACGACACGGTCGTCGTGGACGCGGATGGCGCGATGCTCGAGGCCACCACCGGCGCACTCGTGATGTGGGACGGCGACACGCTGTGCCTCCCCGACGGCGTGTGGCTGCCGAGCATCACCCTGCACCAGGTTGTGGCGCGGGCTGAGTCGCTGGGGTTTCCCGTCGAGCGCCGTCGGCTGCTGCCCGGTGCCGCGGCCGAGCACCCGCTGTGGTTCCTCAACTCCCTGCACGGCATTAGCCCGGTCAGCGAGCTGCGCGACGGCACGCGTGTGGTCACTCCCCCGGCGCACCCGCGCGTCGACGCGTGGCGCGACTGGTGGTGGGGTGGCTTCCGGCCCGCGTAGGGGTTTCGTTGGACCTGCTCCAAATGGAGCTAGCTCCATTTGCACCAACGCCACCGGCAAAACCCCAGGTCGCGCAAAACCGCACACCCCAAACGGAGCTAGCTCCTTTTAGCCCCGCGCCGACCGCTCAGCGAGCACCCGCCCGGTCGGCGTGTCGCACTCGGCCAGCTCGGCCGGCGTGCCTGAAGCAACCACCTGACCGCCTTCGGCACCGGCGCCGGGCCCCATCTCGATCACGCGGTCGGCTTGCGCGATGACAGACAGGTCGTGCTCGACCACGATCACGGTCTGCCCCGCGTCGACCAGGCTGTTGAGTTCCTGGACAAGCAAAGAAACGTCGGCGGGGTGCAAACCGGTGGTGGGCTCGTCGAGCAGGTAGACGGTGTGGCCGCGGCGCGAGTTGCGTGAGCGCTGCAGCTCGGTGGCCAGTTTGATGCGCTGCGCCTCGCCGCCGGAAAGCTCGGGCGCGCCCTGGCCCAGGCGCAGGTAGCCCAGCCCCACCGCCTGCAGGGTCTCGACCGCGCGCAGGATCTTCGGCTCGTCGGCGAACACGCCTGCGGCTTCGTCGACCGTAAGCTCCAGCACGTCGGCGATGGTGCGCCCCTCCCAAGTCACCTCGAGTGTCTCGTCGTTGTAGCGCGCGCCGCCGCAGTCGGGGCAGGTGGTGTACGAGCCGGGCAGGAACACCAGCTCGACCTCGATCTTGCCGGCGCCGCCGCAGGTCGGGCACTGCCCCTGCTTCACGTTGTAGGAAAAGCGCGAGACGGTCCACTTGCGCCGCTTCGCTTCATCGGTGCCGGCGAACAGTTTGCGTACGGCGTCGAAAAGCCCGGTGTAGGTGGCGAGCGTCGAGCGCGGGGTGCGCCCGATCGGTTTCTGGGTAATCTGCACCACCCGCCGCACAGCGTCGAAGCCGGAGTGCTTCTCGACGCTCCACTCACCCGGCTGCTCAGCGTCTTCTTCTTCGACCACGGTGGAGGCGGCGTCGCGAAGCAGCCCGGCGAGCACGGTGCTGACCAAGGTGGACTTGCCGGATCCGGACACGCCCGCCACCGCGGTGAACTGGCCGAGCCCGAAGGACACGTCGAGGCCGTCGATGGTACGTGCCTTTACCCCGGCTACAGCGAGCGAACCGGCGGCGTCGCGCGGGGCACTGTTGAGCGAAGGTGCCCGGTTCGCCAGCGCCTTCGCGGTGGGGGCCTCCCCGGTGTACTCGCTGGTGGGCCCAGAGTAGACGATGTTGCCGCCGCCTTCGCCCGCGAGCGGGCCGACGTCGACGAGCCAGTCGGTCTGGGAGACGAGCTCCATGTCGTGCTCGACCAGCAGGACGGAGTTGCCGGCGTCGATGAAGCGGCGGCAGATATCCAGCACCGCGCCGCGCTCTGCGGGGTGCAGGCCGGCAGACGGCTCGTCGAGCACATAGGTCACGCCGAACAGGCCCGAGCGTAGTTGGGCGGACAGGCGGATGCGCTGCAGCTCGCCGGCCGAAAGGGTCGGCGCGGGCCGATCCAGGCTCAGGTGCGCCAGCCCTAAGTCGAGCGCCGACGTCAGCGCGGGCAAGATCTGCTTGAGCAACAGGTCCTCGGCGGATCCTTCCGCGGGCTCCTGCGCAGCCAGCACCTCGTAGACGCGGTCCAGCGGCAGGGCGCCGAGCTCGTCGATAGGCATGCCTGCGTAGGTGACCTTGAGCGCCTCCGGGTTGAGGCGACGACCGTGGCAGGTTTCGCAGACGCGCGATTCCATGTAGCTAAGCACGCGTTTGCGCAGCGTATCGGACTGGGTTTCGGCGAGGGTGTTGGTCAAATACGAGGCCACGGAACGCCACGTGCCCTTGTAGTTGCGCTGGATTTGGTCCGCGCCGCGCAGCGGTTTGACGGTGACGACGGGGCGTTCCTCGGTGAACAGGATCCACTCGCGGTCCTTCTTCGGCAGGTCTTGCCAGGGCGAATCCAGGTCGTAGCCCAGCGTGGCCAGGATGTCGTGGAAGTTCTTGCCGGCCCACGCGCCCGGCCAGGCTTTGATGGCACCGTCCTCGATAGATAGCGTGGGATCCGGAACCATGGATTCCTCGGTCGGCTCGTGCACCACGCCGGTGCCCTGGCACGTCGGGCACATGCCTTCTGGCGTGTTCGGGGAAAAGGAGTCGGAGTACAGGCCTGTCGGATTGTCGCCGGAGCGCGAGTACAACAGCCGGATGCTATTCGACAGCGCGGAGACGGTGCCCACGGTGGAGCGCGCCCCGCCGCCGGAGGTGGACTGCTCGAGTGCCACGGTCGGCGGCAGGCCGTCGACCGAGCCAACCTGCGGGTCCACCGCAGATCCGATGAGGCGGCGGGCAAAAGGCGCGACCGATTCGAGGTAGCGGCGTTGGCCCTCGCCGTGGATGGTGCCGAAGGCGAGCGAGGACTTGCCCGAGCCGGACACTCCGGTTACCGCGACGAGCGTGCCGCGCGGGATGTCCACATCCACGTTGCGGAGGTTGTGCAGGTGGGCGTCGCGTACACGAATGTCTCGGTTGTCATGCATGACCCCCACCCTACGTGTGCCTTCCGGCACCGTGTTTAGAGGCCGATGTCCTCGCCCAGCTCGTGGACGCGGATGGTGTTGGTGGTACCCGGGATCCCCGGCGGGGTGCCGGCAACGACCACGATGGTGTCGCCCTCGCTGTAGTCGTCCAGCGTGAGCAGCGACTCGTCCACCACGGCAATCATGTCGTCGGTGGTGTTGGTCCGGCGGCACAGGAAGGTGTCGGTGCCCCAGGTGACCGCGAGCTGGGAGCGCACCTGCTGGTTCGGAGTAAACGCGAGTAGCGGCAGGTCCGGGCGCAGGCGGGCGACGCGACGCGTGGTGTCGCCTGAGGTAGTAAACGTGATGATCGCCTTCGCGTGCAGGTTGGTGGCGATGTCCTTCGCGGCGTAGGCCACCACGCCGCGCTTGGTACGGGGCACGTGCTGCAGCTTCGGCTTGATGCCGGAGTCCTCGGCGGAACGCACAATGCGGCTCATGGTGCGCACCACGTTGTGCGGATCCACGCCAACGGAGGTCTCACCGGAGAGCATGACGGCATCTGCGCCATCGATGACCGCGTTGGCCACGTCGGAAGCCTCGGCGCGGGTTGGTCGCGAGTTCTCGATCATAGAGTCGAGCATCTGCGTTGCCACGATCACCGGCTTCGCGTTCTCGCGAGCAATCTGGATCACGCGCTTCTGCACCGCGGGCACCTCTTCGAGCGGAATCTCCACACCCAGGTCGCCGCGGGCCACCATCACCGCGTCGAAGGCCAGGATGATCGACTCGATAGCGTCGACAGCCTCCGGCTTCTCCAGCTTTGCGATTACAGGGACGCGACGGCCGACCTCGTCCATAATCTCGTGGACCAGCTCCGCATCTGCCGGCGAACGCACAAAGGACAGGGCGATCAGGTCGACGCCCATGCGCAGCGCGAAGCGCAGGTCGTCCTTGTCCTTCTCGCTCAGCGCCGGAACGGAGATGTTCATCCCCGGCAGGGACACGCCCTTGTTGTTCGACACCGGGCCGCCCTCGGTGACGCGGCAGACCACGTCGTTGCCGTCAACTTCGACGCAGACCAGGCCGACCTTGCCATCGTCGACAAGCAGGCGATCGCCCGGCGAAGCATCTCGGGCCAGCCCCTTGTACGTGGTAGAGACGCGATCGTGCGTGCCCTCCACATCCTCGGTGGTGATGCGGACGATCTCGCCGTCCTTCCACTCCGTTGCGCCCTCAATAAAGCGGCCGAGGCGGATCTTCGGGCCCTGCAGGTCGGCGAGCACGCCGACTGCGTGCCCCGTCTCGTCGGTCGCCTCGCGCACCCAGTTGTAATTCTGCTGGTGGTCGGCGTGATCGCCGTGGGAGAAGTTCAGGCGCGCAACGTTCATGCCGTCGCGCACGAGACCGACAATGGCTTCCTTGCTCGCCACCGCTGGGCCGAGCGTGCACACGATCTTTGTTCTTCTATCCATGTTTATGCACCTACTTGGATGTCGCGAACGTACCGGGCCGAAATCAGAAGTGTGTGATGTTTCGTCCCTTGTCTTGCAAGAGACCACGCTACTCCCTTTCGCCAGATCATGCCCGACCGGACATAATCAGGCATTGTTCTCACCTGTCGTTCGCACCGCGGCCCGCGCCCTGCGCTTGCCGACGAGGGTCTACCTCAGCTGGCGTTTCCCTGCCCTTCGCACTGAGAAAGAAGGCCACAACCGCGACGAGGAAGACGAGCGCCGAAACCCAAGAGTTGACTCTCTGCCCGAGAATCATCGTGGCCTCGTCCGTGCGCATCAGCTCGATGAAGAAGCGACCGAAGGTGTAGCCGGCCACATACAGCCAGAACACCCGGCCGTGCCCGAGACGGAAGTAGCGATCCGCCAAGATGAGCAGGCAGAATACGGCAACGTTCCATATCAGCTCGTAGAGGAAGGTCGGGTGCACGCTGGCCAGCACCTCGCCGGTCGAGTGCCCCGTCAACGGGGCGTAGTTGCCGGCCGCATCGACGCGGTAGTAGATGTCCAGCGCCCACGGCACATCCGTCTCCGCACCGTAGAGCTCCTGGTTAAACCAGTTGCCCAGTCGCCCGATGCCCTGGGCGAGCACGACGCCGGGCGCGAGGGCGTCGGCAAGCGGTGCAAAGGGCACGTTGCGGTAACGCATCAACGCCCACACCGCGAGCGTGCCGAGCGCGACCGCGCCCCAAATGCCTAAGCCACCGGCAGTGATGTTGAAAGCCTGCCAGGGGTTTTTGCCTTCGCCGAAGTACTTGTCATAGTCCGTGATGACATGGTAGAGCCGACCGCCGATGATGCCCGCGGGGATGGCCACAATCGCCGCGTCCCACACCACATCGGCGTCCCCGCCGCGCGCCGTGTACCGACGCACGCCGATCCACAGCGCGACAAGAATGCCCGTGATGATGCACAGCGCGTAGGCGCGGATGGGAATTGGGCCAAGGTGCCACACGCCCTGCGGCGGGGAAGGAATATTTGCCAGAATGTAGGTTTCCACGTCACACAGTGTGCCTGAGCCTGCCCCGAAATTCGAACAGCGCCCCCGCAGGTACTTAGCGACGCGACGGGCACGCCGGGTGCTGCCCCGCCGCCGACAACGCGCGGGTGGCCTGGCAAATATCGCCGCCGCTCATGATCGCCTCGGCGGCCAGCACCGCATCCGCCCCGCAGGCCGCGGCGTTGATCAGGTCACGCGCGGTGGTCACCCCGCCCAGGCTGATCTTGATGACCTCGCTGGGCAGGCCCGGCGCGATCTCGGCGAAGGCCTGCGGATTGCGGGAATTTGTATCGAACGTCCACGAGTTCACCGCGATCACGCTCGCGCCCGCCGCCAGCGCACGGTCCGCGTCCTTTGGCGTGCGCACCTCGGCCATGACCACCATCCCCAACGACTCAGCCCGGTCAATCAGCGAGGCCAAGCGGGCCTGTTCCAAGATTCCCACCTGCAGCGGCAGGACGTCCGCGCCGAAGCAGCGGGCCTCGTGGATTTGGTAAGGATCGACGATCACATCGCGGCACACCATCGGCAGTGAGACGGCGGCGCGGGCGGCGGCCATATCCGCCAGGGAGCCGTCGAAGCGCAGGCGCTCCGTCTGGCACGCGATCAGGTGCGCGCCGCCAGCTTCAATGGCGTGGGCGACTTCCTCGATCGAGCGGTACTTCGCCGCGGTGGGCCCGTAGACGGGCGAGTTGCGCTTGATTTCTGCAACCACGCTACAGCCCGGTCGCAGCAGTGCGGCGCGTGCGTCCCTGGTCGGCGCCATGTCGCGCGAGCGCGCCTTGATGTCCTGGAAGGGCACCTCAGCTTCGCGGCGCGCTACGTCGCGCAGCACGCTCTCGACGATCGCTTCGGCGATCTCCGCGTTGCCTGCGGTGTCGGCAGTGTCCGGTACCACCATGACTACCTCCAGGGGGTTTTACTCTTGTCAACAGAATAGACAACGCCCTAGAGGGCGCGAAATTCTCCCCCGCCTCCGCTTATTTGTCCCCGGGCCTCGGCTGCCCTGTGGGGGCCTGGGTAGGGTCTTCAGTCGGATCTTCAGTCGGATCGATGTCCGCGTCGAGTGCGTCCCACATCACGCGGCCCGAGTCCGGCTGTGACTCGAGGTCGTCGCGGATCTTTTCGCGGCGTACCGTCTCCTGCTCGTATTTGTTCAACTTGGCCGAATCCTGCCCGGGGCGCAGCGCGAGCGCGACGCCCCCGACGATGGCGCACACGCAGCCGACGAGCGCACCGACCGGGCCGGCTGCCGCCACCGTGGTCGCGGTAATCTCTGCCCAGTCTGCGATCACGCCAGTCTCCGCTGCCTGCGCGGTGTCGGACCCTGCGGTGAGCAGGGAATGGACGCGCTCGTGATCAATCGGGCCCGCCAGCACCGCGATCGGAGCGACAGCGGCTCCGATCCCTGCCAGTGCGCCAACGGCACCGACGAGGCGTCGGCCAGTGCGCCGCAGCGCCAGCCCGGCGATCATGCCCACCACGAGCAGCAGCGCAAGCGCCGTGGTCTCCGTCGACCAGTCCGAGCCGCGGACCTCTGCCGTGCCGTTACCTGCGAAGCTGTCGTCGTACGCCGCCTCGATCCACGGCATCCGGGCAAACGCCCACAGCGCGGCGCCACCGACGCCCATCGCCACTGCGCCCGGCTTTGACCAGCCCCGGTTTACGCTCTGGTGCACAGCCGTGTCGGTATCCTTCTGTCCCATCTACAGCAACCTTTCCGCATCAAAGCACGTGCGATCCCCGGTGTGGCAGGCACCGCCTTCCTGGTCGACGACGAGCAGGATCGTGTCGCCGTCGCAATCCAGGCGCACCTCGCGCACGTGCTGGGTGTGCCCGCTGGTTAACCCCTTAATCCAGTACTCTTGCCGCGAGCGCGAATAGTAGGTACCCCGCTGGGTGGCCAGCGTGTAGGCCAGGGCGTGATCGTCCATCCAGGCGAGCATGAGCACTTCGCCGCTGCCCGCCGCCTGGACCACGGCGGGGACAAGCCCGGCGCTGTTGCGCTTCAGCTTCGCCGCAATCTCAGGGGCAAGCTCGTAGGACGCTGGGTTCTCCGTGGCAGCCGACACTAGCGGACCTCCTGCCCTGCCGCGGCGAGCGCCTGTTTCACCTCAGCGATCGACACCTCGCCAAAGTGGAAGATGGACGCGGCCAACACCGCGTTGGCGCCGGCCTCGACCGCGGGCGGGAAGTGCTCGGCCTTGCCCGCACCACCAGAGGCGATCACCGGGATGGATACCGCCTCGCGGACCAGGCGCAACAGCTCCAGGTCGAAGCCTTCCTTCGTGCCGTCGCCGTCCATAGAATTCAGCAGGATCTCGCCAACGCCCAAGTCCTGGCCGGTACGCGCCCACTCCACGGCGTCGATACCCGCGGATTTCGTGCCCCCGTGCGTGGTCACCTCAAACCCGGAGGGCTGCGGCACCCCGCCTTCGGGCACACGACGCGCATCTACCGAGAGCACGATGCACTGCGCACCGAACTCCTCGCTCAGCTCGCGCAGCAAGTTCGGGTTGGCAATAGCCGCTGTGTTCACGCTGACCTTGTCGGCGCCGGCGCGCAGCAGCTCGCGGACGTCTGCGGCCGAGCGCACGCCGCCGCCCACCGTCAGCGGGATAAACACCTGATCTGCGGTGCGGCGCACGACCTCGACCATGGTGCCGCGCCCCTCCTTGGAGGCGGACACATCCAAAAACGTCAGCTCGTCGGCACCCTCGGCGCCGTAGCGCTTGGCCAACTCGACCGGGTCACCCGCGTCTTTGAGATCTGCGAACTTCACCCCCTTGACCACACGACCATTGTCCACGTCCAAGCACGGAATCACACGGATGGCAACAGCCATTGACAAAGCACTCCTTCTACAGGGTATTGGGGTCTGGGCTGGGCGTTGCACGCACTGCCTTCATGCTACTCAGCATCATTTCGTGCGCCGATGGGGTCCCTATCACTACGCCGACCGAGTCTGTCGTCCACGCGCTCCCGTCCGGTGCGCTCACGCTCGCGCCCGCGCTGCGCGCCAGGCACACCCCTGCCGCGTTATCCCAGATATAGGGCGAAAAGCTCACGGCCGCCTGGTAGACCCCCTGTGCCACGAAAGCCAGGTCCACGCCAACCGACCCGGAGATGCGGGGGCGCAACTCCGCGTCGGCAAGCGCACCGACAAGCTGCAGGCGCACGTGCGCGGGAAACGCCTGCCGATCGTCGGAGCCGACGGAGCCCACGCCAACCTGCCAGGCAGCCGCCGTGGTGTGATCCACCTGAGGCAGCGGGTCGTGGTTGAGCAGCACCGGCCCGCCCGCGCGACAGGACAACTGCGTGTGCAACAGCGGGATATCCGTCACGGCGACGACGGGCTCACCTGCCAACAGCAGGGACACGAGGATCGCGCAGTTGGGGTTGCCCGAGGAGTAGTTTGAGGTCCCGTCGATTGGATCGACCACCCAGCACGCCTCATTATTGAGCGTGCCGCCTTGCTCTTCGCCAAAAACCGGAATGCCGGTGGCGGCCTCTAACCGACGGCGCAGCAGCTCCTCGATGGCAAGGTCGGCCTCGGTGGCAAAATCGCCTTTGCCTTTGTACAGGGCGGGGGCGGCGCCCAGGTGCGCGAGAAAGAGCTCCCGCGCCTCGGCGACGACCTCGTGTGCGACACCCAGGTAGTGCTCGAGCTGGTGCGGCGAGTTCGCGTGTGCAGGCACGTGTGTGACGCCTACTCTTCGCCCGCCGGGGTGGCGTGGGCGACTGCGTCGAGGGCTTCGGCGAGCGTGAATTTGTGCTCGTAGAGTGCCTTGCCGATAATCGCCGAGTCGATCCCCTCGTGCGCGTAGGACGCAAGCTCGGCCACGTTGTCCACGGTGGCGATCCCGCCGGAAGCGGTCACGCGCGCATCACAGGCGGCGGAAACCTCGCGCAGCAAATCCACATTCGGGCCGCTGAGCATGCCGTCCTTGCTCACATCTGTGACCACAAAGCGCGCACACCCAGCCGAATCGAAGAGTTCCAAGACCTCCCACAGGTCCCCACCGTCCGACGTCCAGCCGTTGCCCTTCGCGCGCCACTCGCCGTCCTCCTCGCGCACGGCGAGGTCAATGGCCACCTTGTCGCCGTAGCGGGAGATCACATCCACCATCCACTCCGGGTTCTTCAGCGCCGCGGTCCCGATGTTGACGCGCTGCGCGCCGGTGGCAAGCGCGCGCTCAAGCGAAGCATCGTCGCGAATGCCGCCCGTGAGCTCCACATTGATGTCGAGCTTTTTGACCACGTCGGCCATCAGCTCGTGGTTGGACCCGCGACCGAATGCCGCATCCAAGTCCACAAAGTGCAGCCAGCTCGCCCCCTGCTCCTGCCAGCGCAGCGCGGCCTCGAGCGGGTCACCATAGGTTTTTTCGGTGCCGGCCTCGCCCTGATCGAGGCGAACGGCCTGGCCATTGACTACATCCACGGCGGGCAACAGTGTGAAATCCATGAAGCACATGGTAGCAGCGTGCTCGCGCGCCTCGTGCAGCATTGGCCGGTCTCAGCGCAGCGTACCCACCCAGTTTTCCAGCAGGTGTAGGCCGGCTTCCCCGGACTTCTCCGGGTGGAACTGGGTCGCGCACAGTGGACCGTTTTCTACAGCGGCGAGAAACCTGCTCGCGCCGTGGGTCGCCCAGCTCAGCTTGGGGTAGGCGATAAATTCGTCGGCGGCGAGCGGGAAGTCACGTACCCCGTAGGAGTGGACGAAGTAGAAGCGCGTGTCCGCGTCGAGGCCGGCGAACAATGCGCTGTCTTCTGCCATCTCGACGGTGTTCCACCCCATGTGCGGCAGCACCGGGGCGTCGAGCTTTTCCACCACGCCCGGCCACTCGCCAAACCCCTTGGTGTCGACCCCGTGCTCCACACCGCGCTCAAACATCACTTGCAGGCCCACGCAAATCCCCAGCACGGGCCGGGAGCCGGCGAGGCGCTGGCCGATGACGCGGCCGCCATCGACGCGGTTGAGCCCGCGCATGCAAGCATCAAAGGCACCGACGCCGGGGACCACCAGGCCCGCGGCCTCGGTGGCCACGTAAGGGTCGGTGGTGACCGTGACTTCGGCGCCGACGTGTTCCAGCGCGCGCTGGGCCGAACGGATATTTCCGGCACCGTAGTCTAAGAGAGCAACCTGCAGTTTTGGACGAGCGACGTTCATGGTGGCTTATCCTACTGCCCCGATCAACGCTTTTTCGCCCCGCGGTTATATCGCCGCGGCGCCTGGACAGACTGCAGGCGTGCAGCCAGGTTGTTTACCTCTACGACGCGGTGGCGGCCCAGCTGGCGGTCGAGCAACGTGACCACCAGCCCCAGCATGATCACGCCCGCGGCGATGCCGAACATTGGCGCAAACGCCATCGTGGTCAAGAGCATGCCGTAGAAGGTTGAGCCTATGCCCGTGCCGCCGTCGTAAGCAATGTTCCAAATGGCGGCAGCCTCCGAAGTTTTCGTGCGCGGCAGTCGGTAGAACATCATGGTCAGCGCCTCGTTTTGCACCGCGCCGAAGCCCGCGCCGTAGAGCAGCGCGGCGAGCGCCATCCACCACACCGGCAGATCCAAAAACAGGATGACCGCCATGACGAACACGCCGAGTGCGGCGATGATCTGGAAACGGATCATCACCGTGCCCGGCTGGCCCACCTTGTCCATCACACGCCCCGCGTAGTAGCGCGAGAGCATGGAGGCGAAATTCATCACCCCGAGCATCAACCCGCCGAGCGCCGCACCGGTCGCCGCGTCGAGCTCGCGCATCGACGCCGGCAGGAAGTTCGTGATCGCACCGTAGGCGGTAGTGACAAACATCAGGGCCAGGGCGGGCACAAGCACGAGGCGCCAGATGGGGACGTAGATGTGGTCGGTCTCGGAGGTTTTTTCCGTCGGCGGCGGGATCGGCGGGATGCCCTGGCAGGCCACAAGCGCGAGCAGACCAATACCGCCCGCGATGAGGTAGACGGCGTCGTAGCCGATTCGCTGCACCAGCCACATGCCGGCTGGCAGCGCAACCATTTGCGCCAAACCGATCATGATGCCCACCAGCCCGGTGGCTCGGCCAAGCAGCCGAATCGGCACGAGTTCGGCGACGATCGCCGCCTCCGCGACCGTGAGCGCGCCGAAGCCGACGCCACGGATCGCGGACACGGTCAGCACCGCCGGCGCGCTCATGCCGAGCAGGTAGCCCACTGCGGGAAAACCCAGGAGGAAGGCAGAGACCGACAGGACCGCGGTATAGCCCACCTTGCGCAAGAGCATGGGCGTGAACACCTGGGTGACCACAGTAAAGAGCATGAACACACCGGTGGTCAGCCCGGCGAGGGTCTCGGACCCGCCGGCGTCCAGCACCGCGGTCGGCACCACTGGCAAAAGCAGGGCCCAGGCGCCGAAGGCGCAGATCATTGCCAAAAAGACGGGCTTGAGTCCGCGTGCTCGCCACACGCTGTCAAGGGCATTGACTTCTTCCGTAGTCACAGGACGACGGGAAAATAGTGACACCTTACACCACCTTTGCCATGTTGAAGAGGGCGAACGCGAACGCGACGACGGCGAAGAGCGCCAGGATCACGGTGACGGCTTTCGAGCCTTTCTGGTAGGCCGACCAGACCCCGCCGACGAGCATGCCGGCAAGCAGGAAAAGGATGACCACCCACATACCGGCGGTGACGTTAAACATTTACAGCGCCCCCTTCGTGGACGGCACCCCCGTGATCCTCGGGTCCTGCTCCACAGCCTGGCGGAGGCTGCGCGCGACGGCTTTGTACTCCGCCTCGGTGATGTGGTGCGGGTCGCGCCCGTAGCGCACGTTGACGTGCAAGGTCATCCGCGCGTTGTACGCGAGCGTTTCGAAGAAGTGACGATTGATCACGGTGGCGTAGTGTCCGCCGATGACCTGCCAGTCCATGTGCTCGGGCTCGCCGTGCATGACAAAGTAGGGCCGCCCCGACAGATCCACCACGCCCTCGACCAGGGTTTCGTCCATGGGCAGCAGCATGGAGCCGAAACGGCGGATGCCGCGCTTGTCCCCCACGGCGTCGATAAGCGCCCAGCCCAGGGTGATCGCGGTGTCTTCTACCGTGTGGTGGGCGTCGATGTGGGTGTCGCCTGTCGCCTGGACCTTCAGATCGAACGCGCCGTGGGTGCCGAAGGCGGTGAGCATGTGGTCGAAAAAGGGCAGGCCCGTATCCACCTCGACTGTGCCCGTGCCGTCGAGGTTGATCTCGACCGTGATGTCGGACTCGCTGGTGGTGCGAGTCGCCGTGCCGATGCGCGGTGCTGACTTACGCGAGTTCTTCAGCATTGCGTACCTCCTTCGCTGCGTGCAGGAATGCGTCGTTTTCGTGCGGCAGGCCGATCGTGGTGCGCAGGTGGCCTGCCACCCCGACGTCGCGGATGAGCACTCCCCGATCCAAAAATGCCTGCCATGCGGCGTGCGTTTCCGCAGTACTCGAGCCGAATGGCCCGAAGAACACGAAGTTCGACTCGCTCGGCACGACATCGTAGCCCATCGCCTCGAGTTCCGCTTGGACGCGCTTGCGCTCCTCGGCGAGTTTGTCCACGCTGGCCAGCGTTTCGTCGGCAAAGCGCAGCGCCACCCGCGCCGACGCCTGCGCCAACACCGAGAGGTGGTACGGCAGGCGCACGAGCATCACGGCCTCGATGAACGCAGGCGCGGCCACGAAGTAGCCCAGGCGCCCGCCCGCGAAGTCGAAGGCCTTGGACATCGTGCGCGAGACCACCAGCTTTTCCGGGTACGCCTCAAGCAGGGTGGTCGCAGAAGCGCTCGGCGAAAACTCGGCGTAGGCCTCGTCCACGATCACGATGCCGGGCGCGGCCTTGAGCAACCGCTCGATGTCGTCCAGGCTGGTCACATCGCCTGTCGGGTTGTTCGGGGTGGTGATGAAGATGACGTCCGGCGCATGCTTTTCGACGGCAGCCAGCGCCGCCTCCATATCAATCCGGAAATCATCCCCGCGCGGGATCGGAATGAACTCCGTCTGCGTACCCGCCGACAAGATTGGGTGCATGGAGTAGCTGGGGACGAACCCCATGGCGCTGCGTCCCGGCCCGCCAAAGGCCTGCAAGAGTTGCTGCAGCACCTCGTTCGAGCCGTTGGCCGCCCAGATATTATCGCGGGTCACGCGCACCCCGGTTTGGCGGGAGACGTAGGCGGCGAGGTCCTCGCGCAGCGCGAGTGCGTCGCGCTCCGGGTAGCGGTTGAGCCCCTTGGAGACGCGGGCGACTTCCTCCACGAGAGCGTCGATAAGCTGCTGCGAAGGTGCGTACGGGTTCTCGTTCGTGTTCAGCGCCACCGGCACCTCGAGCTGCGGGGCACCGTAAGCGGACTTGCCGCGCAGTTCCTCGCGCAGCGGCAGGTTGGCAAGCGCGGTTTCGGCGGCGAGTGTTGTGTCCTGGAACTGCATTAGTCGTCCTCCTCCATGCGTGCGCGGATGGATTCGCCGTGCGCGGGCAGCTGCTCGTCGGTGGCAAGCGCGATAATCTCCGCGCCGATGTCTGTCAGCGCCTGCTGGTCGTACTCGATGAGGTTGACCGGCTTGAGGAAGGTGTGCGTGGACAGGCCAGCCGAAAACCGCGCCGTGCCGGAGGTCGGCAGCACGTGGTTCGACCCAGCGGCGTAGTCGCCGAGCGGGACCGGGGAGTAGGGGCCGACGAAGATCGCGCCGGCGTTAATGATGCGCTCGGCGACCTCGCGAGCCTTGTGCGTGTGGATCTCCAGGTGCTCGGCGGCGTACGCGTTGGCCACGTCAATTGCCGCGTCCAAGTCACTGACGAGCACGATGCCGGACTGATTGCCGCCGAGAGCGCTGCGGGCGCGCTCGGCGTTCAGCGTGGCCTGGGAATGCTCCTCAACCAGCGCGTCAACGCGCTCGGCGAAGTCTGGCGAGTCCGTGATGAGCACGCTGGCTGCCTGCTCGTCGTGCTCCGCCTGCGAGATGAGATCGAGCGCGACGTACTCGGCGTTCGCGTCCTTGTCGGCGATAATCGCGATCTCGCTGGGGCCGGCCTCGGCGTCAATGCCCACAACGCCGTTGACCACGCGCTTGGCGGCGGTGACGAAGATGTTGCCCGGGCCGGTGATCAGGTCAACCGGTTCCAGCTCGTGCGCATCGTCGCCATACGCCATCAGCGCTACTGCCTGCGCGCCGCCGACGGCCCACACCTCGTCGATGCCCAGCAACGCGCACGCAGCCAGCGTGGTCGGGTGAGGCCACCCGCCGAACTCCTCCTGCGGAGGGGTGCACACCACCAGCGAATTGACGCCTGCAGCCTGTGCCGGGATGACGTTCATCAGCACGCTCGAGGGGTAGACGGCCTTGCCGCCGGGCACGTAGAGGCCAACGCGGTGGACTGGGATGAACTTCTCAGTCACCCGCGCGTTCTCGGCCAAGCTCGTGGTGTGACTTTGGGGCTTTTGCTCCTCGTGCACCTTGCGGATGCGCGAAATCGCCAGCTGAAGGGCCTGTCGCACGGCGTCATCGAGCGTGTCGACTGCCTGCTGGATCACCTCCGCGGGCACCCGCACCGCCGTGGGGCGCACGTGGTCAAACTGCTCGCCGTAGTCCAGCGCGGTGGCGGCACCGCCTTCGCGCACCGCTTCCACAATCGGCGTGACGGTAGGCAGGACCGCGTTGACGTCGGTGCCGCCGCGCGGCAACACGCGGCGCAGCTCGGACGTGGACGGGGTACGGCCCCGTAGGTCTGTGACGTGCAGCATGAATTCTCCAGGAGTTTGCTCTCAACGATGCTCAAAATGCGTGCTTCGGGCGGGTGCGGCCGGCCACATGTGTCGGTACACTGCGTCCTAAGACAACAACCAGTCTAGGGGGCGGGCTGACCACGCGCGGGGTGTGGGTGGCCCAACATCGCAGCACCGCTGTGCCTGCCCCGGCAACAGGAAAACGAGGAGGCACCCATGTCCGCGCCGCACCACGATGCCCACCGCGATGACAGCCAGCCGCAGGGCACGACAACCAAGGTCAGCCTCGCGCGGGTCAGCCTCGCGCTCGCCGAGCTCGGCTACGACCCGCTCGAACGGGAAGATCGGCTGGTCGTGGGTCTGCCCGGCTACATCCTGACCTGCTGGATGGAACCGCACCTGCCCTCCTCACTCCACCTAGATGCCCAGTTGCGCGTCCCGCTGCCGCTTGCGGCGTCGAGCGAACTGACTCGCATTCTCAATGCCTACAACGGCCAGTCCCCCGGGCCGGTCGCCAGCTATCGGGTGACCGACGCGGGCACGCTGAGCGTGCGGATGCGTGCGGGCGTGTTCGTCTCGGACGGCATGACCGAGGACCAGCTGCACAGTTGGCTGCGCGTGCTGCTCGAGGCAAGCGCGCACCTCGTGCACGAGTTGGACCGGCTCTTCCCCGATGCGGATCTGTTCGCCCCGCTTCCCGAACCGTTGCGCACCGAGCAGGACTACGCTGCGCTGACCGGCAAGCATCCGCAGTGGCGCCACCGCGCCGAGACACCGCGTGGTCCCTCGCGCGCGGAGATGGACGCCTTCCCCTATACCGACACGGCGCTAGAAAACAACGCGCGGCTGCGCCCACAGTGGTTGACTGAGCAGATGCTGCGCGATGCGGTCGGCGGCCTAGGCTTTACCTACGGCATCCGCGAGGACAACGTGTTGCTCACCCAGATCAACGGCATGTCGATCTCCGTCGAGTCGCTCATTGGCGAGTGGGTCCGCGTCTACGGGATCTGGTACACCGACCTTGATTCGAAGGAGCACGCGACCAACCTCGCCCTGTTGTGCAACGAGGCCAACGACCGCACCCTGGTCGAAGGCTGCAGCGTGTTTTCCGATGCGGAGCACGCCATTGTGCTGGTCAGCTCGCATTTGCTTATCGACGTCGGCGTCTCCCCCGCCCAGCTTTTCACCTTCATCCAGCACGCGATCCGCTACCACATGGACATGCTGGACTACATCTCTACCCAGGCCACCGGCGTGTGCTGCATCGATTGGCCGCAGCAATACCCCGACGACCCACCGCGCTAGGCCCCTATTCGGTGTCTTCCTCCGCCCAGAACGCGGACAGGTTGGCCAGCCAGTAGGACAGGGCCGCGGTAAACGGGCCCACACACCACGCGACGCCGAGCCCGGCCGGCGCGACCGGTGGCACCACGTGCAGTGCCTCCCCATCCGGCAACTCTGTGAGCCCCTGCTGCCCAACGCTGACCAGCAGGTTGCCCGTGGTGTACACGGCGAAGGCTGCGGCGAGCCCACAGAGCATAAGCCAAAGGATCGCGCCAACACCTCCCCTGGCGCGCCCGCGGGCAGCCTGCCTCACTGCGATCGCGGCGAGCACGGTACCGATGACGGCGGTGAGCAGACTGAACCACCCCAGGGCGGCGAACTCCACGTTTGCGGGGCTTGAGACCTGGTCAACTGCCACGCCGCCGTGGGCGACGTTACCGACATAGGCCGGTCGCAGCCACCCCCAGCCGAGCCCGCCGATGATGCCGAGACCGAGCGCGCACGCAACAAGGCCCGCCCCCGCCCCGAGACGCGCAGTCAACGCGCGGCTTCGGTGGCGTCGGGCGGGCTGTGCCACAGCGTGCAACGCCGCGGCGGAATCTTCTACGGCAGTACTCAACGTCAAGCGTTTAGTTGCAGAGCTTCCAGCGGCCGTCTTCGCGCTGGAACAGCTGCGTCTGCGTATCCTCGCCGGAATCGTTGCGCGCGGTCACCGAGGCCGAGGCGCGATCCCCGTCCACGCGTACGTCGGCAAGCGAGATCTCCGAGCGCGGCAGGTCGATGCCCATGCCGGCCTCTTCCTGCATCCGCGCCGCTTCTTCAACGGACTCGAGCGTCATGCCCTGGCGTTCGAGTTCCTCCATTGCCGGATCGGTGACGGCCTTGCAGGAGTTGTCCAAGATGACGCGGGTCCACGTTGCAAGCGACTCCGGGTTGGAGACAGCTCGGACAACCTCGGTCATCTCATCAATATCCGCCTGGGAAGCCTCCTGGCCGCCCGCGATCGGCTCGTGCGTGACCTGCTCGTATTCGCCGTCCGCGAAGGGGTTAGCAATGGTTGGCATCTCGCCGGCGTCACCGGAGGCGTCGCCCTCGCCGTCCTTCTTGTCCGAGCTCTTCCCGTCCTTGCCGTCCTTGGCGTCCTTGGCATCGCTGCCGCCTTCGCCCTCGCCATCCTTCTTTTCATCGTCCGACTTCTCCGCGGACTCCTTTGCCGCCCCGTCGACGGACTCGGTCTCGGCCGGTGCTTCAGCGGCGGTAGAGAGGCCGGAGCTCGTGGTTTCCTCGTCGGAGCCACATGCGGCAAGCGGAAGCGTTAGTGCCAACGCGGTCATGCCAGCTGCTGCAGCCTTCGATGTCTTGGTAGAAAACCTCACGTACTAACCTCTCTTCGTTTTCCGGCCCACACATCAAAGCCGGTCTCGCACTCAACGCCCCAGGACCATGGGTAGGCCGGTGCGGGCTCGCGCGAGTGTCAATTACATTGTGTTGTCCCAGATATCTTAACAACGTGCAACTGGGGCCCGGTTTCAGCGCAGGTGCTAACTCACTGGGCGGTCTCTGTGAGGTTGCGCAGTGCCCAATCCCGACCCGATCCCCGGCAAACCCACTGATACCTCACGCCGACCACTACTACGATGAGATGCCATGCAGCTGTCCCGAGAAACGATCACCGCCGCCGCCTTCAACATTTTGGGCGAGTACGGGCTCGGCGATGTCTCCATGCGCCGCGTCGCCACCGCCCTCGGTGTCGCGCCCGGCGCGCTGTACTGGCACATCGAAAACAAGCAGGACCTCATCGCCAGCCTCGCGGCCGAGATTGTGCGCCCGCTGTCCACCGGTACCGACGCTACCAACACTACCGACACTGCCAACGTGGCCGCGCTTGCTGCCGCGCTGCGCACGCAGGTACTGAGCGTGCGCGACGGGGCCGAGGTGGTACTCGCGGCGCTGAGCCAGCCGGACGCACCTGTACGCGAGGTGCTGATTGCGGTGTTTGTGGCGCAGGTGCGTGCGGAGTGGGGCGACGCGGCGTCGGCAAGCGTGGCTCGCGCAGCGGCTGCAAACCTGGTGTACATGACGCTTGGGGCCGCAATGGTCTATCAGGCGGGCGCACAGCTGGCCGCGCTCACCGGCGAGCCACCGGCGGTGAGCGCGGCGGATGCCGCCCGCGAGCACGCCGAAGGGGTGGCGCTGCTGCTGGCAGGCCTACGCACGCCGAGCGGCCCGACCGAATTGGACTAGAATCATCTCCCATGACTGAATCTGCAGCGACACCGCAATCCCCCGAGTCCCCCATCGTGTGGCCGGGGTCCGCTTACCCTCTGGGCTCGACCTACGACGGTGCTGGCACCAACTTTGCCCTGTTCTCCGGCGTGGCCGACCGCGTCGAGCTGTGCCTGATCGACGACGACGGTGCGGAGACTCGCGTGGAGCTGGAAGAGATGGACAACCACGTGTGGCACGGCTACCTGCCCGCGGTCTCCCCTGGGCAGCGCTACGGCTACCGCGTGCACGGACCGTGGGACCGGGCAAACGGCAAGCGATGCGACCCGAACAAGCTGCTCATCGACCCCTACGCGCGCGCCTTCGACGGCACCTTTGACACGCACAGTGCGTTGTTCTCCTACGACCCGGGAGCCGATGAGCCGGGCACCGGCCGCAACGAGGAAGACTCGCTCGGCCACACGATGCTCTCGGTGGTCATCAATCCCTTCTTCGACTGGGGCGATGACCGCAGCCCGCGCATCCCCGACGAAGAGACGGTGATTTACGAGTGCCACGTCAAGGGCATGACACAGACTCACCCGGAGGTACCGGAGAACCTGCGCGGCACCTACGCGGGTATGGCGCACCCGGCGGTGGTGGATTACCTGAAAGACCTGGGTGTCACCTCGGTGGAGCTGCTACCGGTGCACCAGTTCTTCCAGGACGATCGACTCAAAGAGCTGGGGCTGCGTAACTACTGGGGCTACAACACCTTCGGCTTCTTCGCCCCTGAGCACCACTACGCCTCGAGTTCCAACCCGGGCGATGCGGTCGCCGAGTTCAAGCACATGGTGCGCGCCTACCACGACGCGGGCATGGAGGTCATCCTGGACGTGGTGTACAACCACACCGCTGAGGGCAACCACTTAGGCCCCACGATCGCCTTCCGCGGCATCGACAACGAGGCCTACTACCGCCTGGTCGACGAGGACAAGTACCACTACATGGACTACACCGGCACCGGTAACTCCTTCAACGTGCGCGACCCGCACTCCTTGCAGCTGATCATGGACAGCCTGCGCTACTGGGTCACCGAGATGCACGTCGACGGTTTCCGCTTCGACCTGGCCTCGACCCTGGCGCGCGAGTTCTCGGACGTGGACCGGCTTGCCACCTTCTTCGACCTGGTGCAGCAGGACCCGGTGGTCAGCCAGGTCAAGCTCATCGCCGAGCCCTGGGATGTGGGCGAGGGCGGCTACCAGGTGGGCAACTTCCCCGCCCTGTGGAGCGAGTGGAACGGCAAGTACCGCGACACCATGCGCGACTTCTGGCGCGGCGAGTCCGCGACCCTTGGCGAGTTCGCCTCCCGCCTCACCGGCTCTTCGGACCTGTACCAGCACAACGACCGGCGCCCGACCGCGTCGATCAACTTCATCACTGCCCACGACGGTTTCACGCTCAACGACCTGGTCAGCTACAACGAGAAGCACAACGAGGCCAACGGCGAGGACAACCGGGACGGCGAGAGCCACAACCGTTCCTGGAACTGTGGAGTGGAAGGACCCACGGATGATCCCGAGGTCCGCCAGCTGCGCGCGCAGCAGCGCCGCAACTTCCTCACTACCCTCTTGCTGTCGCAGGGCACCCCGATGATCTCGCACGGCGACGAGTTCGCCCGCACCCAGGGCGGTAACAACAACGTCTACTGCCAGGACAATGAGATCGCCTGGATGAACTGGGATCGCCTGCAAGAGGCCGATGAGCTCCACGACTTCACCAAACGCCTCATCGCGATCCGCCAGGCCCACCCTGTCTTCCGCCGCCGTCGCTTCCTCTCGGGTGGTGCGCTCGGCGAAGATGTGTTGGACCGCGAGATCGCGTGGCTGGTGCCGGATGGCCAGCTCATGGAGCAGAAGGACTGGGATTTCGCCTTCGGCAAGGCGCTGATGGTCTACCTCAACGGCGACGCAATTTCCGAGCCGGATTCCCGCGGTCGCCAGGTCACAGACGATTCCTTCGTGCTGATGTTCAACGCCCACTACGAGGACATCGAGTTCCGCATCCCGCCGCAGAAGTTCGGCGCGAAGTGGGAGGTGCTCATCGACACCACGGAGCCGCTGGGTTACCCGGTGGGCTTTGCCCCGGCAGAAGCCGAAGGTAGCTTGACTGTGCCCGCTCGCTCGACGATTGTGCTCAAGCAGATCGAGCCCCCGGTGAAGCCTTAAAGCGGCCGCTTCTCGACGGCGCGTGGCCCCGTTAGACTGAAGCGAACCCACCGCCCCTTTTTGGTTGCCCCTGCGATTGGAGAGTTTTTAACGTGATTGCCGCCCACGGTGCCCTGATTACGGTGACGAACACCGAGGTGGTGGTCCGCCCCTCCCCGCTGCGTGCTGCCCTTTCCGGGAACAGCGCCGAGCGCAGTGTGGCGATCGACGATATCGCCGACGTACGTGTGGCAGCCGGTGATGGTGTCAGCGAGTACCGCGTCGAGTGCGCGCTGCGCAGCGAAGCCGGCGAGCCGCTTACGCTGCGCTTCGCACCCGGCGCGGCTGAAGCGGTCGACGAGTTAGTCAACCTGCTCGAGCTTGCGCGCCAGGGCAAAGCCCCCGAGGTGGACACGCTCGCCGCCGGCGGCAGTGCGGCCGGGGTACCGGGCCTGAGTTTCGTCGGTTTTGACGTTGAAACGGCGAACCCAAACTGGGGCTCGATCTGCCAGATCGGTCTGGTGAAAATCATCGACGGCGAAGAAACCGAGCGCGTCTCCTGGCTGTGCCAGCCACCAGAGCAATACAGCGCTTTTGAACCGGGCAACGTGGCCATCCACGGCATTCGCCCCGAGGATGTCGCCGACGCCCCTGGTGTGCGCGAGCGTATTGACCAGCTCGTCGAGTTTGTCGGCGAGCTGCCGCTGGTAGCGCACAACGCCCAGTTCGACGCCTCCGCGCTGCACTCGGCGTGCGTCGCTACCGGCCGCGACGTACCCCCGCTGATCTTCGCGTGCACGCTCGCGCAAGCACGCGCGAAAAAGTTGGGCGTGCGTAATCACCGCCTGCCCACGTTAGCGGAGCACTTTGGCACCCCGCTGGATAATCACCACGACGCCTGCGCCGACGCCGCTGCGTGCGCCGGGATCATGTTGGGTTTGGCCCGCGAGGCCGGCTACACCGGGTCCCTGATGGGTTTTGTCCACGACTCCGGGTTCGCGCTCGGCACGATCGAGGAGGCGAAGGTCTCACCGGTGGTGCGTGACCGCTCCGGCGACAAGCGGGCGACGCAGGCCGAGCGTTTTGCACACGGCGGGGCGCGCGCCGTCGTGGAGGCGGCTGCGGCACCGCGGGGCAGCAACCAGGCGGGGCCAAAGCGCAGCCGCGGTGCTGGTGGTGCTGGGAGCGCTGGTGGTGCTGGGGGTGCACAGCGCGGGCCAGCTCCCTGGCAGTCGGTAGCCACGCCGGATACCGTGCCGGAGCCGAACCCGGACGCGAGCCCGGATTCCGCCCTGTTCGGCGAGCACGTCACGCTCACCGGGGAGTTTGAGCCCTTTGACAAGGGGACGCTGTGGAAGGGCATTGCGGAGCTCGGCGGCCAGGTGGGCAAAAACGTGACCAAGAAAACCACCATCCTGGTCGTCGGTGCGTGGAACTCGGTGACCTCGAAGGAAAAGCGCGCCAACGAGCTCAACGAGAAGGGCCAGGGCATCCAGATCTGGCAGGCAGACAAGCTGCTCAACGTACTGGGTCTGGACGAAACCCCACCGTTTTAAGGTCGGTCCACCCGGGCGAGAAAAATTTTTTGCCCGCGGAGGGAACCGCGGCACGCTTGGCTGCGTCTAAGTATGTATGACGCATTCCTCTGTCCTGTCCCCTGCCCAACGACCGACCCGAAAATCCCCGACTGTCATACCGCAGCTTGCGTGGCGCGATGAGCGCTACGGCGTGGGCCCTTATGCGTGGCTAAGCCCCGGGCTCAATTCTTCGACCGCATACGTACGGCTGTCACGCGGACTCGCCTGCGTGTTTCTCACAGCCTCGCACGGCCCGTTGTCTCACCAGCAAGTTGGCCACCTAGGTTTTGCCGAGCACCAGCTCTGGAACGCGATCGGTGCCCACCTTGCTGGCCTCGCGGATGCGGCAAGCGACGCGTTTTGGGTCCGCGCCCCGCACCCTTCGCTCGGACGTGCGCCGGGCCAGCTCCCGCCCGGGGTCGAGGTCCAAGCGCGCGGACGCACCGCTGCGGGCTGGCTCGCCCACCCGCAATCCTTCCAGCGCCTCCACCGCCATCTCGTTGCCACGCTTCGCCCACGCCACGAGCTGACGTACTACGTCGGTGACAACGACACCCTGTTTGCGTTCGACGCCACCGCGCGGGAGGTTGCGCAAACACTGGGCTGGGAGCGTCTCATGCGCTACTCGCTTGGCTTTCCGCTGTTGGCCGTCCCGCCCCGCGCACCGCTGCGCTTCAGCTAATCCCGGTTTCCCAGCAGGCTTTTCACTACAGTGTGTGGGGTGAACTGGCAGCGAAGCGTTGCCGTGAGTCAAGCAAGCCCGCACAAGGAGCGTGACGTCGTGCGTCAACCGATCACTTCTACCTACCGCTTGCAGTTGCGTGGTCCCGGGGCAGACCCCTCCGGGCGCGCCTTCGGCTTCGCCGAGGCCGTGCAGCGCATCCCCTACCTTCGCTCGCTGGGGGTGTCCCACCTCTACCTCTCCCCCATCTTCACGGCCATGCCGGATTCCAACCACGGCTACGACGTGTTGGATCCCACCGAAATCAACCCACAGCTCGGCGGCATCGACGGGCTGCGCACGCTCGCAGCCGAGGCAAAGGAAGCCGGCCTCGGGCTGATCGCCGATATCGTGCCCAACCACGTCGGCGTGGAAGTGCCGCACTACAACCGCTGGTGGTGGGATGTGCTCAAGCACGGCCAGGAATCCGAGTACGCCTCCTTTTTTGACATCGACTGGCACGAGGACAACGGCGCCGGGGGCAAATTGGGCATGCCCGTGCTGGGCAAAGAGGGCGACGAAACCGAGTTGCGCCTCGTCCACCTCCCGGCGGAGGAGTTTCCGGCGGGCATGGCCCCCGAAGGCGAGGATGTGCTCGCCTACTTTGACAAGTATTTCCCGCTGCGACCCGGATCCTACGACAGTATCGACGACGACCCGCAGGAGGTCTACGCCCGCCAGGCCTACCGCCTGATGTTCTGGCGCGACGGGGTCATCTCTTATCGCAGGTTCTTCTCGGTCAACGGGCTCGCCGGGGTACGCCAGGAAGACCCGCTGGTTTTCGAGCACACCCACCGCCTGCTGCGCCAACTTATCGCCGAAGACCTCCTCGATGGCGTGCGCGTCGACCACCCGGACGGGCTGACCGATCCCTTCGGCTACCTGTCGCGGCTACGTGAGCTGATCGGCCCGGACCGCTGGCTGGTTGTGGAAAAGATCCTGGAAGTCGACGAGCCTTTAGACCCGCGCCTGCGGGTGGACGGAACCACTGGATACGACGCGATGCGTGAGCTCGACGGCATCTTCCTCAACCGGTCTGCAGAGGACACCTTGAGCATGCTCGCCCTCCAACAATCGGGGTCCACCTGGGACGATGAGGCCATCGCCGCAAGCGCGCAGCAGCTCAAGCGCGACGTCGCCAGCTCCGAGCTGGCCGCGGAGGTACGACGCCTTGTGCGGGCGATCCGGCGCGACAACTTCGCGGCCGCGGCGACTCGCTCGTCGGAGTCCGCGGCCGCGGACTCCGACGAGCGGCGACACGAGGTCTCCGACGAGGAACTCGCTTCGACCGTCATCGAGCTGGTCGCCGCCATGCCGGTCTACCGCGCCGACTACCGCTCGCTGTCGCGGATCACCTCCACCGTGATTGCCGAAATGTCCAAGCGGTTCCCCTCCCGCCGTGGTGCGCTCGACCTCATCTCCGCGGCCTTCTTGGCCTCCGGGGAAGCAAAGAACCGCTTCGCCCAGGTCTGCGGTGCCGTGATGGCCAAGGGCGTCGAGGACACCCTCTTCTACCGGGCCAGCCGCCTCGTGGCGCTGCAGGAGGTCGGCGGCGCACCGGGCCGCTTTGGAGTCGGCGCGGCCGAGTTCCACCTCTTACAAGACGAGCGCGCCAGCCTCTGGCCGAAGGCGATGACCGCGCTGTCGACGCACGACACCAAGCGCAGCGAGGACACTCGCGCCCGCATACTCGAGTATGCAGAAGTGCCCAACGACTTTGCCGAGTTGGTACGCCAAGTCATGGCGATGGTCCCGCCGCCGGACGCCGCCACTGGCCATTTCCTGCTCCAGAACATCCTCGGTGTCTGGCCGCACAACGGAGACATCACCGACGCGCTGCAAGCTCGCCTGCACGCCTACGCCATGAAGGCGGTGCGCGAGGCCGCGCTTCACACTACCTGGTTCGATCAGAACGAACGCTACGAGCATCGTGTTATCGACTGGGTCGATGCCGTGCTCTACGGGCCGGCCGCAGCGAAGATCACCGAGTTTGTCGGGCAGCTCCACCCCGGCGCGGTGCAGGTGAGCTTGGGCAGAAAACTTTTGCAGCTGGTCGGACCTGGTGTGCCGGATACCTACCAAGGCCAGGAGTTTGTGCAGCTGACGCTGGTGGACCCGGACAACCGCGCATTCGTGGATTACACCGCGAGGGCCCAGGCGCTGCAGCAATACGACCAGGCGCGCGCCGCGGAAGACTTCTCGCTCGCGCGCTTCCTTTACGGCGAGGAGGATCCCTCCGCGGAAGCGCTCGCCGAGGCCGCGGACTGGGCGAAACAGTGCGTCACCGCCGAGGGCCTGCGCCTGCGCAAGGCGCTTCCGGAGGTGTTTCAGTCCGGTACTTACCGTGCCGTGTACGCCAGTGGTGCGGCAAGGCATCACCTCGTGGGCATGGCGCGCGGGCACGCGAACGGCGAGGCTCCAGAAAACACGCAAGTCATCGGCCTTGCCACCCGCGAGCCGCTCAAGCTCGCCCGTACTGGTGGGTGGGGCGAAACGTTCGTAGCACTACCGCAGGGCACGTGGGTCGACCGGCTCACCGGCACCACGTTTTCGGGTACCGCAGCGCTCACGCAGCTGTTCGCCACACTGCCGGTGGCGCTCCTGGTGCGCTCCGAGCACGTGTAAGGGCGAGTATGCTGTAGCGCCTGATGGTTAAGGATCAAACAAAGCGGCAAGGGGCGGATGGCGCCGCGTCGAGAAGCATGAAGAGCAAAGTGCCCGACGCGACGATCGCGAGCCTGGGCAACACCTACTTCTCCTGGGTGAATGCGCACGAGGACGCGGCGACGGCCTTCCGCCACGCGCTGCACGAGCTGATGCGCGACGCCGCGGTGAATTTTGATCGCGTCGACGCGCGCGTCAAGACGTGGCCTTCGTTGAAAGAGAAGGCACGCAAAGTCCGCGACGGCAAGCCGGTGTACCCGGATCCGTGGAACGACATTAAAGACATCATCGGCACACGCATTACCGTGCTGCACTCCACCGAAATCCCGGCCGTGCAGCGGCTGCTCGCCGAGGAGTTCGAGGTGCTGCGCAGCGTGGACAAAGCCGAGGAGACGCGGGTGGCCGGCGGGTTCGGCTACGGCTCGCACCACCTGGTGCTGCGGGTCCAAGACAGCTCAGAGGGGCTCGAAGACTACGTCGGCATGGCTTTTGAGGTGCAGATTCGCACCGTGCTGCAGCACGCGTGGGCGGAATTTGAGCACGACGTGCGCTACAAGCGCTCCACCGGCGAGGTCGACCCCCAAGTGGATCGCGCGTTCACCCTGGCTGCCGGGCTGATCGAGCTCGCGGATCAACAATTCGACCAGATCGCGAGCCTCACCGACCTGCAGCCTGGCGAGACGACGGACGAGGATTCGCAGATCGCCCCGGAGACGCTGCCGGGCATTTTGACCATGCTGCTGGGCTCGCGCTACCCACTCTCGCGTGCGAGCGATTACCGCTTCCTCAACGAGCTGCTGCGCGCGCACGGACTCGAGCGCGTCTCGCAGGTCGCGGAGCTGATCAACCCGGCCGACCTCGAGGCGGTGTCCAACAGCCTCGCCTACACCTTCGTGCCGGGCCAGGTCAGGCTTGTCGACGACCTGTTGCTCAACCGCTACGGCACCGACCACATCGAGCGCACCTGGGACGCCGGCAACCGACCGAAGGTGCGCAAGGCGCGACTGACCCGTCGTTTCGCGCAGCTACGCTCGGCGGGTTAGGCGGCCTGATCCGCCTGCTTGCTTAGCGCCGCCGGCCGAGCAGCCGGTCCGTTTCGCGGCGCTCCTTCTTCGTCGGCCGGCCCGCACCGCGGTCACGCTTTGGCATGCTGGCAAAAATATCCATCGGCGGGGGCGGCGGCGAGTGGTCCACGTAGCACTGCTTCGCTACCGGCGCGCCGACGCGCTTGCGCACCGTGGCGGTGACCTCCAGGTCGCGGTAGCGGTGGTCTTTCCACACGCGCACCTTATCGCCCGGCACCACCTGGGCTGCGGGCTTGACCGCCTGACCGTTGAGCTTGACGTGGCCTGCACGCACCGCCTCGGCGGCCAACGTGCGGGTCTTGAAGATGCGAACGCCCCACAGCCAGGCGTCGATCCGCACCGCTTTTCCGTCAGGTTGGGTCATCTAGTACTCGTCTTTGTGGTTGACGATCTTTTGCACCTTCATCCAGTTACCCACACCGCCAACCACGGCCACGACGAGGCCGAGGGCAAGGAGCGCCCAGGAACTGAAAATCAGTCCGAGCGCGACGCCGCCGACGACACCACCGCCGGCCCACAACACAGCGTTGCGGCTGTAGGTGCGTACCGCCTGCTTGCGGCGTTCGATCGGATTGTTTGGGCGTGGCTGCATCGTCATGCTGTTTAGTCTAGCGTCTTGACGCACGCGGATTCCTCAGGAGTACACGCTTCCGGAGCACACGCCGGGGTCTCGCTCGACTCGAGGTGCCAGATGGAGCTAGCTCCATCTGGGGCCAGCACGGCCGGAAAACCCCAGGTCGCGACTTGCCGGATTGCCTAAATGGAGCTAGCTCCATTTGCACCAGCCGGAAAACACCAGCCGGAAAACCCCAGGCCGCATCCCCCGTATCCTCGCCCTAGCGTGCCGTTTCCACCCAGCGGTGGCCCGCGTCCTTGGTCGCCGCGGTGCCCTGGGTCGAGGCCGCAAGTTGGGCGTCGATACGCGCGCGCTCGCCCGGCGCGAACGCCAACGTGTAGGTGGCCTGCGCGCCATACGCGATGTCGACGACCTCGATCCCGGCGTTGCGCAGCTCCGATTCGATCCTCCCGGCCTCGGCGTGCGGGAGGTTGACCGTGACGAGCTCACGCAGGTTCCGCCTCACGCGCGGCGTCGCTTCAAGGCAGCCGGAGACCGCGTTGGTGTACGCGCTGACCAGGCCGCCGGTGCCCAACTTGGTTCCACCGAAGTAGCGGATGACCACGGCGCACACGTTCATCAGCCCGGAACCTTTCAGCACCTCCAGCATCGGGGTGCCGGCCGTGCCTGAGGGTTCGCCGTCGTCGGAGGAGCGCTCGATCGGCAGCGCGCCGTCGACGTGCACGATGAATGCGGAGCAGTGGTGCCGCGCGTCCGGGTACGCTCCGCGGGCGGCGTTGATGAACTCGCGCGCGTCTTCCTCCGTTTCCACACGCCCAACCCAGGTGATGAAGCGGGAGCGTTTAATTTCAAGCTCGCTTGTCGTGGGTGCGCCGGCGGCGGGCAGCTCGTAGGAGGTCAGCATAAGCCACGAGTCTAGCGAGTCATTGCAGCGCGCTTGCCACCTCCTTAGGCTGGAATCCATGGTTGATATTCCCGTTGCTCCCGCCCGTTTCGAAGTCTGGGCCCCGCGCGCGCACCAGGCGCGTGTGCACATCGAGGGCGGGGATTTTCCGCTCGCGCCCGATACGGACC
>ERZ1673749.345-NODE-345-length-57537-cov-5.073797_pt1 | contig 57537 bp, 43 predicted proteins | sample MGYA00580204_ERZ1673749 | MGnify/ENA primary metagenome ERZ1673749 (study PRJEB41218, sample SAMN15661745) | gut metagenome | host: Homo sapiens | place: Canada: London | collected 2015-08-20/2019-03-30 | study: EMG produced TPA metagenomics assembly of...
TCCTTCTATAATTTCTTGCAAGCCGAGGGTTTTAAACGATTGAACCAAAAGAAGACGAACTTGGGAAACTATTAAGGAGACGCAAATATGAGGGGACATAGAATCATTGCCGTCGATAATCGGAAAGGCGGTGTTGGAAAACAGCCACCTGTTAAAATCTGGCCTATGCCCTCGCGGAAAGAGGAGCACATGTTTTTGCGGTCGATCTTGATCCGCAAATGAACCTGACCACATCCTATGTTGTCAATGGAGACGACCTTCCTGTCAATAATATCAATGACCTTCTGCCTGTCCATGACGATTCCATCCACAGCGATGGGCCAGGCATCCCTGTTGGGAGTAAGGTACTGGCTCAGCAGAGAAAGGTTCTGTTGACCGAAATGGGGACCGGAGGCTTTCTGCGAATTATCCTTACGCCGCTCAAACCGCTGTACGATTATATCATCATCGACACGAACTGGGCGACCAGTCCGCTGATGATCAATGCTCGTACCGCTGCGGACGGTGACGGCGCGCATCTCTTTTGCTTCCGCTTGACATTCTGCATACACCCTGATATAATCAAAATAACAAGTGAATATAGTTGGTACACAGGTGCCCGCCCGATTGTGGTGGGTGAAAAGGGAAGCCGGGTGAGAATCCCGCACAAAGCCGTTGCTGTGTTGGCGGAGTGCCTCTCTGCTATGTCACTGGGATGTTTGTTCCGGGAAGACGGAGAGGTGCGTTTGAACGTCTGAGTCAGAAGACCTGCCTGTGTATAACGCACAAAAAAGCCTCCCCGGACCTGGGAGGGTGCAGTTTCAACCACAGTAGGAACCTGTGGAATTTGTTGCTGTATCCTTCAGGATACAGTTTTTTTGTTGCCGAATTCACTTGTCCCTCCTATTTCGTGCTGCTCCGCACGAGACACGGGCCCCTTCTGCAGGTCCTGCGTCATTTTGGAGCAACCGGCTGGAAGAAAAGGGCGCATAATATCGTGGGTAATATTATGTGTTCTTCCAGCCGGAACAAGAGAAGCACATGGCCTGAACCCGATGCAGGGGTGGGCCATGTGCTTTTTTGAAGCTCGGGACCGTTTGAAAGCAAATATTGTTTAAAGCCGGTGAGCTGGGTGGTACAGGATGTGAAGCTGTCCGCTCTCATCGGAAAAAACCTTGGCCTCCACCTCGTATACACGCCGGATAAAGTCCTCGGTGAGAACCTCCTGGGGCCTGCCGCAGCCCACGATTTCCCCGCCTTTGACCGCATAGAGACGGTCGCAGTACATGGCGGCAATATTCAGGTCGTGGATGGCCGAGATCACGGTCCGGTCCAGGGATTTGACAATGTCCATCAGTTCCAGCTGGTACTTGATATCCAGATGATTGGTGGGCTCGTCCAGGATCAGACAGGGGGTCTGCTGGGCCAGGGCGCGGGCCAGAATGACCCGCTGCTGCTCCCCACCGGAGAGGGTGGAAAAGGACCGCCTGGCGAAGCCGGACATGCCCACCAGCTCCAGCGCCTCGGCCACCAGCCGGAAATCGTCGGCGTTGTCCCGGTCCAGGGCCCGCTTGTGGGGGGCACGGCCCATCATGACCACATCCTGGACGGAAAACTCAAAGTTATAATAATTGTGTTGAGCTACCACGGCAATGCGCCGGGCGGACTCCCGATAGCTGTACTGGTCCAGATCCCTTCCATCCAGCAGCACCGCGCCGCCGGTGGGCTTCAACACCCGGTAGATGCATTTGAGCAGAGTACTCTTTCCGCTGCCGTTGGGGCCGATGATCCCCACCAGCTCCCGCTGGCCCACTTGGATGTCCACGCCCTTTAAAATGGCGCTTCCCCCCAGAACGGCCTGCACACCCTCGGTGCGGATGTCCATCAGTCGCCACCTCCAAAGCCGTATTTCTTCCGGGCCATCAGGTAGATGAAAACCGGCGCGCCCACCAAGGCGGTCAGCACCCCAATGGGGATCTCCTTGCCCGGGAGCACCACCCGGCAGAGTACATCGGACCACAGAAGGAAGATTGCCCCCAGCAGGGCGCTGATGGGAATCAGCTTTTTGTGGTCCGTTCCAAAGAGAATGCGTACCATATGGGGAATAACCAGTCCCACAAAGCCGATGATGCCCGCCGTATAGACCGCAAAGCCCACCAGCAGGGACGCCGCCAGGAGATAGACAATCCGCCAGCGGTGAAGATCGGTTCCCAGAGTGACGGCGGCCTCGTCCCCCAGCAGCATCAGGTTCAGGGTGCGGTACTGGGTCCAGAAAAAGAGCGCCCCGAGTACCGACACCGCCAGCATCCAGAGATTGGTGTCCCAGCTTGCGGCGGCCAAGCTGCCCATGGTCCAGCGGACCACCGCCTCCAGCGCGCCGCTGCTGGTATTGATGACGTACAGGAAAAAGTTTGAGACAGCGGCACAGATGGCGGAGAGGGCCGTGCCGGCCAGAATCAGCTTTACCGAGGTGGCCCTGCCTCCGATGTTGGCCAGGGCGATCACCCCCATGGAGACCAGGAACGCCCCGGCGAAGGCCACCAGGCCCACATAGCCGCTGCCCAGGAAGGAGCCCACCCCCACCAGGATCGCCAGGGTGGCGCCCAGGGAGGCGCCGGAGGAGACGCCCAGGACATAGGGATCGGCCAGCGGGTTTTTGACAATGGCCTGCATGACCACACCGGCGAGGGCCAGGGCCATCCCCACGCCGATGGCCAGTACCAGACGGGGCAACCGGACAAACCACACGATGTCGCTCATGCTGCCGGAGCCGTACACCTCTGAGTCCCCTACCGGGAAATGGAGGGCCTCGGTTACTTTATAGAGAATGACCCGGTATACATCCCCCATTTTGAGATCCACCGAGCCGAAAGTGACCGCCCACAGCAGGGAAAGGAGCAGACCGGCCAGCAGAACCAGAATGGCAAGCCAGTATGCCGGCCTGCCACGGAATACACCATTTTTCAAATCCATGGATACACCGCCTCAATCAGCGGCGCGCCCGCCCGGAGTGGGCGGGCGCGCCGTGTATTACTGATACAGCTCGGGGTAGAGATTCTGCGCGAAGTCCAGAACGCCGTCCAGGGTGCGCATGCCGCTGCAGTAGACATTGTTCAGGTTGATGGCGAACACCCGGTCATTTTTCACTGCGTCCAGGCTGGCAAAGGCGGGGTTTTCGGTGATCAGCTCCACCACCTGCTCTCCGGCATAATCGGTATCATTCACGGTATAGCCGTTGTACCAGACCATGAAGATGGCGTCGGGGTTGGCGGCAATCAGATCCTCGGCGCTGATGTTGCCGTTGTCACCATGCTTGCCCACGGCCAGCTCAGCGCCGCCGGAGGTGGCCACGTTTCCGCCCAGGGTGTCCTCTCCATAGACGCGGTAGGTGCCGCCCTCGTCCTCCAGGACGGCTACGGTGAGACGATCTTTGTCGGCCAGGTAGGCGGAAATGCTGTCCAGCTCCCCCTGGATCTCGGCCACCAGCGCCTCGGCCCAGTCCTGCACGTCAAAGATCATGCCCAGGGTCAGAATGTCCTGACACTCGTCGGCCACGGTCTGCTGGTAGGTACCGGAACCGCCGCGGCAGCCGCTGTTCAGCGCCATATAGGTGCCCACGCTGCGCTCGTGCCAGAAGTCCACATCGCCCAGGCGTTTGTCGGAGAAGGTGGAGTACCAGGCGGCGATGAAGTCGGGCTCCAGGGCCAGCAGATCCTCCTTGCTCAGCACGCCTGTGTCCTCGTGGTAATCAATTTTTGCAAACTCGCCGGCTAGCTCGGGGTCAATCTCACCGTCCATTCCGCTGGCGGCCACGATGCGGTCGGCCAGCCCCAAAGACAGCAGAATTTCAATGTTGTCCTGAGCATAGGCGTATACCCGCTCAGGGGCCTTTGCAAAGGTATACTCTACCGGCTCTTTGTTGTAGTTATAGGTGGTGATGGTGAAGGGATACTCGGTGCGCTTGGTCCCCTCTTCATCGACAGAGGGTGTGCTGCTGGTCTGTACCAGGTTTTCAGAGGGGGTGGCGGAGGGGGTGGTGTCCGCCGGGGTACTGGCGGAGCAGGCCGCCAGGGACGCGGTCAGCGTCAGGGCCATCAGGGCCGACAGGGTTTTCTTTCCAACATGCATAATTGGGCTCTCCTTTCCGTTTTTCGAGTGCGCTATGTACTGCCGCTTTAGAACACAAACAGCCTGCTTTCCATCGAAAGCAGGCTGCTGAAGCTGCCCACGGTATGTGAGCAGTTTCAGACAGGGTTCTTTCTGCGGAAGATACCCGTCTGTCTCCTGATCAAGCAGGTTTCCTGGCTTACGGCTCGACGCGCGCTGCACCTTCTCACCGCGCATTGTCTGCACGGCAATGGTATCTGCAGCTTGCTCCCCGTTTACAGTGACCGGATCGCTCGGGAGTTTCACCCGATTCCCTTTTACCCCAACAGCAGTTGGGCACTTGACAGGTTATTCCATTGTCTTATGAACGATTTATTTTACTGCAAGTCTCTTTTTTTGTCGATACCAGTCAGTTGATATGTTCCCCATAGAGCAGACAAGCAGAGAAAAATCTGGACGGCAGCCTATAGGACAGCCGGGCTTTGCCGTTTGAACCTCAGAGGCAGCCGATGCAGTTCATCTCTCCGGGTACACCCACTGCGTCCGCCCTGCACTGCCTGCAGTGGGTGAACTGGGGGATGTGGACACGGGCCCTGGCGCGCAGCGCCTCCAGGAGCGCCCGGCTGGGGGGCTCATAGCCCCGAAAATCGGCTTGGGGAATGAGCGGCATCAGGTTCATGACGGCGGCTCCCGCACGGGCGGCCCAACAGGCGATTTCCTCAATCTCCCCGGTGTTGACGCCGGGGATGACGACGGTGTTGATTTTCACCGTAAGTCCGGCTTCTGCGGCCTTGGCCACGCCCTCCTGCTGAGCGGAGAGAAAGGCTGCCATGGCTCCGGCATCCGCGCTGCCGCCCACCGTCCGGTAGACGTGCCCGGCACAGACGACGGAGCGGGTATTGACAGTGACCGTCAGGGTGGAAACCCCGCAGTCCAGCAGTTCGGGCAAAGCATCAGACAGAACCAGCCCGTTGGTGCTCAGGCAGAGCAGGAGTCTGGGAAAGCGGGCGTGAATCAGGCGGAGGGTCTCCAGGGTGGCGGGGTTGGCCAGGGGCTCGCCGGGCCCCGCCACCCCCGCCACCCGCAGACGGCTGTCCAGGCGCAGGGCGCGCTCCACGCGGTCCAGGGCAGCTTCGGGGGAGATGACCTCCGAAGTGACGCCGGGCCGGGACTCGTTGGCGCAGCCATAGCGGCGGTCGCAGTAGCCGCACCGGATGTTGCACCTGGGGGCCACGGGCAGATGAATCCGGCCATAGCGGAAGTGGGCCTGGGCGGAGAAGCAGGGGTGCTCGGCCGGAATCAAAGCGGGGCCGCCTTCCGGCAGAGCGCTTCCAGCCCGTCGTCGCTCATCGGCTCCGGGATGCAGCCGCCGCGGTTGTCCAGGAGGACGGACGCCAGGGCGCGGAACGCCTGGGCGGGCGCGCTGTCCGGCGCGCTGTCCACCACGGTTTGGCGCTCCAGCTCGGCCTGGCCGATGAGGGGACTCATGGGAATTTTTCCCGCCACCGTGGTGCCCAGCTCCGTCGCAAAGGCTTGGAGCAGGCCGTCGTTGTCCACGCTGCTGCGCCCGTTGTGGATGATCCCGGCCAGGCGTATTCCGCCGCTCTGGGCGTATTTGCGGATGCCCCGGCAGATGTTGTTTGCGGCGTAGAGGGCCATGAAGTCGCTGGTGGTGACGAGATACACCTCGTCGGCCACCTGCTCCCGCAGCGGCATGCTGAACCCGCCGCAGACCACGTCCCCCAGCACGTCGTAGAGCACCACATCCCGGTCATCCAGCAGGCCGCGGCTGCGGATCTCCTCCATGGCCACGATAATGCCCCGCCCGGCGCAGCCGGTACCCGGCTCCGGCCCGCCGGCCTCAATGCAGCGGACACCCCGGCTGTCCGTGAAGGCGATCTCTCCGGTGGCGCCGGTCTTGAGCTGGTCGAGAACGGTGGGGATGCGCCGCCCCATCAGGCTCCGGGTGGAGTCCGCCTTGGGGTCGCAGCCCACTACCGCCACTCGTTTCCCGGCCTGGGCCATGGCCGCCGCCAGGTTGGACACGGCGGTGGACTTCCCGATGCCCCCTTTTCCATAGACGCAGATGCGTTTCACTGATAGAGCGCCCCCTTTAAGGTGCGGCCGTTCATGATGCCGCGGAAGATGTCCTCCAGAAGGTGGAGGGTTCCCTGCCCGCCCAGGTGGGGGCGGGGGGTCAGACAGACCTCATCAAACACCGGGTAATCCATGCGGATCAGCGGAATTTCCAGCTCGTCGGCACCGTCCTGCTCAAAGGAGGAGCCGAACAGAAGCGCCGCCTCGGAGCCGCGCAGCTCCCGGTAGAAGTCCTCCTGGTCGGAGAGCTCCTCCCGGCGGGCAAAGCACACCACCTCCATCCCCAGCTCCTGCTCCAGAAAGCGCCGCAGACCGTCGGCCCGCGGCCCCGAGGCGAGGATCGCAGCCGGCATGCCGTAGAGGGCCTGTAAATAGCGGTAGGCTTTTCCGGCTCCCTCTGCAATCTGACGGTCCAGCTCCGCCCGGGCCTGATGATAATCCAGACCGAAGCGGCGCTCCAGCCGACTCCAGAGATCGTCCGCGCCGGCGGCGCCATAGGGGTAATCAAGTTCCTCCCACGGTATGCCGAAGTACTCCTTCATGGCTTGCGCCAGCTCACGCCCCTTTCCACGGAGCACCAGGTTCACATCGGCATAGGGGGCGCGGCGCACTTCCTCCAGCGTACAGCGGGAGAGCACGGCGCCCAGTGCGGCCTGGGGGGCGAGCATAGCCCGGAGGGCCTCAACATCGTCGGCGGCGTGGGGGTCATCCATCCCTAGCCCGATCAGATTAACCAGGGGACGGGGATCAGAACGGGGATAGGGCCGGGGATAAGGCCGGGGGACCGGGGGCTTCATCAGCGGGAGCAGTGCCAGCCATCCAGCCTCCAGCCCGCGAGCCGCATCCCCACGGAAGCCTGCCGCCTCCACATGGAGCAGCGGCGCCTCATGGGGGATGCGGGCTAAGACGGCGGGGATATCGTCCCCAATCATCTCACTCACACAGCCGCTGACCACGAACAGGACGGACGGTTGGAAGAGCTCCAGCGCGGAGCGGACGGCCCGCTCCAGGGAGGCCTCGCCGCTGAACACCACGTCGCTGTCGCTGATGACGGTGCAGGTCTGCCGGATATCCCGCATATCCTGGGCAACGTGGAGGGACATGGAGCCAAAATTGCAGCCCACCACGGAGTGGAGCAGAACAACGCCGTCCTGAATTCCACCCAAAGCCTGATAAGCTCCAAAGAGCTTGCAGCCGCTGGCCGGCCTCATACGGAATCCCCCTTTCGATTGAGCCACATTCTGGACCACATTTCCTTGGCGGCCAGATTAGACTGATTACAGTACAGTGGGTAATGGCGGCTTTGGAAGGGCATTTTCCCCAGCAGAAGACTGCTGCGCTCCGTCCCGTGCTCCAGGCGGCGGCACATCCTACGCACCGTGCGGACATAGGAGGGAAAGGAGAGGGAGGTGGTTTCGTTGACCGCGGGGATCAGCGGCGCGCCCATCCCCTCCAAGGTGAAGTCGCCGGTGCCCACCACCACATCCGCCTCTGCGAAGATTCCGCGCAGCGTCTCCTCTGCCGGGTTCAGGAGGAGCTGTGTCTCCGGGCTGTAGAGGGCGGCGGCCTCCCGTACCCGGGCCAGCAGGCTGTCCTCCAGTGCGGGGGTGACATTCAGGTTTTTACGGCTCTCCGGGGTCAGGATGACACAGAGATGGGAGACCGACAGGCCATAGTCCCGCACATAGGATTTGAGCTCGAAGGGAGCCTGCTGGATGCTGCGGCTGACGAGAACCGCCCGGGCCTGCCCCAGGCGGCGGCGGGCCTCCGCCGTCTCCTCCAGGGCCTGGGCCCGCGCCGCCAGGACGACGGGCTCCACCGCCTCCTCCATGCGGAGGGCCTGTCCAATGTCCCGGTAAAAGGTGCAGATTCCATCCAGTCCGGCGTAGCGTCCCGCGCCGCCGATGTGAAGGTATGCGGTTCCGAATTTCTCCCGCATGCGTCTGGCCCAGCGAACCCGCTTGACCAGATTCAGTTCCGCGGCCGGGGCGTGTACCAGAGAGGAGAGGAGGGCGCTGGGGATCCACGTGTTCACCTGAATCCCGCAGCCGTTCAAAAAGACCTCCAGCTCCCGCAGGGCGGCCTTTCCCTCGCTCCCCCAGCCCACCGTCTCGATGTTGACGCTGTGCGGGATCTGAGCGGACGGCTCCATCACCTGCTCCACCAGGGCGTAGAGCGCCTCGGTGAAGCCGCAGCCCTTTAGCTCCATCTCCAGCCGGTTGTCGCCGGTGATGGTCTGGTGGGCCAGCTCTTTCAGACGGTTCCGGGTGTAGTTTTTGTCCCGGTGGGAGAAGAGCTCCGACTGGACGCCCACTACCGAAATACCCTCCCGCCGCAGCTCGGCGCATACGGAGCGCACATCTTCGTTCAGAATGTCGCTGATCGGGGAGGGGATCACCATGATGAGCCCGGGGCGGTAGCGGCTCCAGGCGTCCCGTATGGCCTGGCGGAGCTTCTCCTCCCCGCCTCAGATGATGTCCCGCTCCTCCAGATTGGAGGTCAGCACGCGGTAAAAGGGCTGGTGCCGACGCCGGGCGGAATAGCGTTAGTGAAACCCACAGCCCCGCGGGCTGTGGAGGAGCGGAAGCACCTCCTGCATTTCCCCCACCGCCCCCACGCTGCCGGAGATCTTCCCGTTTACACCAAAGGTGTGCAGCAGGCCGGAGGGGTACATCGCGGTCATCAGATCTTCAAAAAAAGGCTGTCGCATGCGCATTTCTCCTCTCTGCCCGGAGAAAGCAAAATCGCCGGCCCCGCGTATTCTGACGCGGAGCCGGCTTGCAGACAGGCGCACCGGCAGGGCCGGCGGCCTGTGGAGCAGCTTTCACCGGAAGCGTCCCCACAAATTCAGCAAGCAGGTTTCCTGGCTTGCGGCTCGTCACGTGCTGCGCCTTCTCACATGTGAAACATGCAATGGCGATCTGCAGCACGCTCCCCGCTTACAGTGACCGGATCGCTCGGGAGTTGCACCCGATTCCCTCTAACCAGACGGAGTCTGGCCACTTGCTGAAAACGTATATGAAGGAATTATAGCACAGCCCGGCCGGAAAGAAAAGGGGGGTGATCTCCTGTGACTGCTCTCAACGCGAGATTTCTTATACTTGATTGGTTCGCCCGTTACAGGCGGCGAAGAGCAGATGCGGCGGTGAGCCGGTGGGAATGGAATGTGCCTGTTGCCGCTAGGCTCCGTAAGTAGAGAGCATTCGGCGCCGTTAGACACATATTGACAGGCCTTGGACGGCGGTGTATACTGAATCCATAATTTCATATAGCAGGATATGGTGATACGTTTGTATTGAAAAGGGAACGCAGTGCAAGTCTGCGACAACTCCCGCTGCTGTAACAGGGACGGCCCGCTTAATACCACTGGGAAACCGGGAAGGTGAGCGAAGCCGGATGATCTGGAGTCAGAAGACCTGCCATGTCTATCGGATTCTATTCTTTCGGCGAGGGAGAATTGGATGCTGCCGCGGTGGATATCGCGGTCATTGGGGCATTAACTGGGCATCGCTGGGGACGGCGGTGCCCTTTTTGCATATCCAGGACAAAGAGCATTCCTGTTTTCTAACGACAAAACAGGAATGCTCTTTCATTATAAGACCAAAGCAGGGGACCGTCCCTGTTTTGAATAGAAATTTAAGAGAAGGAAAGAAGGAACATGTATGAAACGACTGGCATCCCTTCTGCTGGCCAGCGCTCTTGCGCTGACCGCAGCCGGCTGCGCGGGACAGAACCCGGCGGCTTCCACCCAAAGCGGCCCGCCGGAAGCGGTGGAGAGCGGCAAGTCCTCCGTTGCCTATGTGGAGGAACTGCGCATCGGTACCACCGCCGCCATTGACGGCGCCAACGTTATGACGGAAAACGGTATCTTCGGCAAGCTCAACTACAACGCGGTGGTCACCGCTCCCTTTGTAGTCACCGATGAGAATGGCAAGGTTCAGCCCTTTTTCATGACGGGCTGGGAGCTGAGCGGCGACTTAAATACCATTACCGCCACCTTTGCCACAGATCAGGGCCTCACCTGGCACGACGGTGAACCTGTGACCATGGATGACGTGGTGTTTACCTTCCAATATCTGATCGACCGCAAGTCCAGCTATTGCAGCGGCCTGACAGGGGTGGAGGCGGTGAATGAGACCACGGCCACCCTGACGCTGACCGACGGCAAGGCCTTCACCATGCTCAACAGCATGGCTAACTTCGTCACCCTTCGGCCGGAGCATGTGTGGTCCAAGGTGGAGGGCGAATACGCCGAGTACACCGGCGAGGACGCCGCTATCGGCTGCGGCCCCTACAAGCTCACAGGCGTGGACGAGGAGGCCCAGAGCATGACCCTAGAGGCGGTGTCGGATACCTACATGGGACAGGAGCTGACCGTGCGCAAGCTGACCGTGCGCACCTACGACAGCCACGACGCCCTGGTGATGGCCCTGCGCAGCGGGGAGGTGGACGCCATGTACGACTACTCCAACTCCCTGAACGCCACCATGGTGGACTCCATCACCGGAGTGGAGGGGCTGGATCCCGGCATGAGCGACAACCCCGGCAACTATCAACTGGTGTTCGGCTTCAACGAGCAGCCCACCGACGACCTAACCTTCCGCAAGGCCGTGCGGGCCGCGTTGGACTACGAGCTGCTCCGCGTCACCATCGGAGGGGAGGACGGCCAGATCCCCCACACCGGTATCGTGGCGCCCCCCAATAAGGGCTTTGACGGCTCGCTGCCCGAGCTGGCTCAGGACGTGGATGAAGCCAACACCCTACTGGACGAAGGAGGCTATGTGGATGCCGACGGCGACGGCTGGCGGGATATGCCCGACGGCAGCGAGCTGAATGTCCTCATTACTCCCCAGTACAACAAGACCCGTCAGGCCCTCTATCTGCGCATCGCCGAAGTGCTCAAGACCAATCTGGAGGCCGTGGGCGTGCAGACTACCATGGACGAGGAGAGCGTGCGCAACTCCGACCACGCCACCGAGGTCCGCAAGCAGGGCACCTATGAGCTCTACATCGGCTATACCTCTCCCGGCGTGGCCATGTATGACACCGCCTTCATGTACATGATCGGGGATAACGACAACAACCGCTGGGGCACCTGCCTGCTCCCGGAGTTTGTCGCCGCCTATGAGGCCAAGAAGACCGCCGGCAGCTACGAGGCGTACAACGCCGCCATGAAGGAGCTGCAAGCGCTTGCCGATGAACAGGTGGTGGGACTGGCTCTGTGCTGGGACAAGGCCTACTTCCCCTACCGTACCGACCACTATGAGGGCTGGACCAATTTCCCCGGCTGGGGCGTGCTCAACTACAAGACCTGGTTCTCCACCCGGCCCGCAGTCTAATAGACGCGGTATGAAAGGAGCGGTTTTCAAATGAAAAAGCAAGCCCTTTCCCTGTTTTTAGCCGGCGCGCTGGCGCTGAGCCTGTTCGGCTGCTCTGCGCAGCCGGCGGCGGAGAGCGCACCTCAGAGCTCTCCTGCCGAAACGGCGGGCAGCTCCTCCGCCGGCGTGGTGGAGGAGCTGCACCTCGGGACCACCGCCGCAAACGACACCTTTACCACCTTTGTGGAGAGCGGCGCATTTGGAAAGATGTGCTATAACTCCTTTGTGACAGCGCCTTCTGGCAGACGGGGCCCAACGGCGAGGTAGAGCCATTCCTTGTTACAGATTGGACGGTCAGTGAAGACTCCACTACCATCACCTGTGACTTGGCGCTGGACCAGGGCATCACCTGGCATGATGGGGAGCCCCTGACCATGGACGATGTGCTGTTTACCTTCGATTATAACATCAATGTGCGCAAATCCAGTTACGGCTCCTATGTGGACCATGCTGAGCAGGTGGACGAGGACACCATCAAGGTGGTTTTGAAGGAACCCGGTGCCTACCAGTGGCTCAAACTGGTGGCCGGCTATTTCTACGTCCAGCCGAAACACATTTGGGAGAACATTGACGCCCCGAAGGACTACCGTGGGGAGGATGCTGTCATCGGCTGCGGCCCCTACCGCTTTGTCAGCTTGGACGAGGATGCTCAGACCAGCTACTACGAGGCCGTAAGCGACACCTATCTGGGCCGCGAGGTGACGGTAAAGAAGGTTTCACTCCGGTCCTTTGACAGCAATGATGCTTTGGTCATGGCCCTGCGCAATGGCGAAATTGACGCCATGTATAGCTATGCCAGTCCCATCCCGGCCACTATGGCATCCTCCATCACGGGTGTGGAGCACGTGGAGCCCGGTATGAGTGACAATACGGGCAGCTATATGATCATGTTCGGTTTCCGGAAAGGGCCTACGGACGACCTGAACTTCCGAAAAGCAGTCACGCTTTCCCTGGACTACGAGCTGCTGGCCGCCACCATTGGCGGTGAGGATGCCCAGGTACCCGGGGTGGGGGTCATTGCTCCGCCGAATCTCGGCTATGATGAGACGCTGCCCAAGCTGGAACAGAATCTGGAGGCAGCGAAGGCTGCTCTGGATGAAGGCGGCTACCTGGATGTGGACGGAGACGGCTACCGGGAGATGCCGGACGGCAGCCCCATGGATATTCTGGTTTCCCCCCAGAACAGTAGCACACGCCGCGAGATCTACCTGCGGATTGCAGAGGTCATGGTTCAAAACCTGGATGCCATTGGGGTTAAGGCCCATGTGGACGAGCAGAGCATTACCAATGAGGAATATGAGGATCAGCTCTGCAAGGAGGGAACCTACCAGATCTTTATCTGCTACTGCACTTCCGGAATGGCGTCTCAGACCTCCTGCTATTATTACTTTATTGACAATACCCTGGATGGCAATTGGGGCACCTGTGATCTGCCGGAGTTTGTAGAGGCATATGAGACCAGGCGGCAGGCGTCTGATGAGAAGGCCTACATTGAGGGAACCAAGCTCCTTCAGCAGATCAATGCGGAGCAGTACATCGGGGAAGCCCTCTGCTGGGACAAGGCGTACTTTCCCTACCGCACGGACAGATACGAGGGGTGGACGAACTATCCCGGCTGGGGCGTGATCAACTGCGAGACCTGGTATAGCCTGCGCCCCGTTCGTTAAGCGGCATCTGAATATGAAAGGAGTATTTTCCGCATGAAAAAACAAGTGCTTTCCCTGCTCCTGGCCGGGGCCTTGACGCTGGGGTTATTTGGCTGCTCCGCGCAGACGCCGGAGGAGAGCGGAGTACCCCAGAGCGCTCCGGCGCAGACGGAGGGGACGGACTCCGCCGGCGTGGTGGAGGAGCTGAAGATCGGTATCTGCAAGGAGGTCACTCCACGGACGCTGGCCTCGGAGAGCGGCTCCTTCGGCCGCATGAACTACAATGCCTTCTGCGCCGGAACCTGGCTGGTGCGGGATGAGAATAACGAGATGCAGCCCAACCTGATGACCTCCTGGGAGATTCTGGACAAGGGCAGCACCATCCGGGCTACCTTTGCCACGGATCAGGGAATTACGTGGCATGATGGAGAGCCATTTACGATTGACGATGTCATCTTTACGGTCGATTTGATGAACAACAAACTCAAGTCTGGCTATCTCTCCAAGATCACTGGCGTGGAGAAGGTAGACGATACCACCGTGGACTTCCAGGTGGCCGATGGGGCGGCCTATTTCACCCTGGGGAACTCCGCCGTCTTTGTGCGTATGTATCCCAAGCACATCTGGGAAGGAATCGAGGATCCCTCCGGCTACACCGGCGAGGATGCTGTCATCGGCTGCGGCCCCTATAAGCTTGTCCAGGTGGATGAGGAGGCGCAGACCATGCACTATGAGGCGGTTGGGGAGACCTACATGGGCCGCGCCCTGACGGTACGCAGCGTGACGGTGCGCAGCTACGACTCCCAGGATGCCCTGGTGATGGCCCTGCGCACCGGGGAAGTGGACGCCATGTACGACTACTCCAACCCGATTTCGCCCACCATGCTGCCCTCCATCTCGGGTGTGGATGGGGTAGACCCCGGAAGGGGGATGAACATGGGCCTGTTCGAGATCCTCTTCGGCTTTCAGAAACAGCCCACCGATGATTTGGAGTTCCGCAGAGCGGTGCGCTATGCCCTGAACTATGAGCTGCTGGCCACCACCATCGGCGGTGAGGACGGGCAGGTACCCGGCGAGGGCATCATCTCCCCCGCGGGTATTGGCTACGACGACAGCCTGCCCAAGCTGGTGCAGGATCAGGAGCAGGCCAAGGCGATTCTGGAGGCAGCAGGGTATGTAGACACCGACGGCGACGGCTGGCGGGAGCGGCCCGACGGAACCCCTATGGATGTATTGGTCACACCCCAGTACAATGCTACCAAGGCGGCGCTATACCAGCGCATTGCTGAGATTATCGTTACCAATCTGGGGGAGGTTGGCGTCAAGTGCACCCTGGATGAGGAGAGTATCCGCAATTCCGACCACGAGCAGCAGCTCCGGGATGACGGGGCCTATGAGATCTACATCTGTTATGCTACCCAGGGCGTATCCTTCTATAAGACGCCATTCCTGTATATGTTCAATGACGATCTGAGCATGTGGGGCACCTGCGATCTGGAGGACTTCGACCAGGCCTACAACGATATGCTCAACGCCCAGGGGGATGAGGACTATGTGGCCAAGGTAAAAGAGCTGCAGAGGATTGCCTCGGAGGAGGTCATCGGCATTGCCCTGTGCTGGGATACCGCCTACTACCCCTACCGCACCGACAAATACGAGGGATGGACGAACTTCCCGGGCTGGGGCGTCATCAACTGCGAGACTTGGTATAATCTGCATCCGATTGGCTGAGCAAGGGCCGGGAGCAGGGGCGGCGGAGACGTGCGCCCCTGCTCTGTATATAAAAAGGAAGGGGGTACGCTATTTGTGCTTTGCGAGTCTGGGAAAACGCCTGGTGGAGGCTGTTTTTATCATCTTCTGTATCATAACCATCAATTTCATCCTCATCCGGTTTATGCCTGGCGACCCGGTGGTACACATTATCGGTGAGGACGAGTATCTCCGTCTGGAGGCGGAGGCGCCGGAGGTGATTGAGGAGGTCCGGCGGGAGTATGGATTGGACAAGCCCCTGCCGGTCCAGTACATAACCTATCTCAACAAGACGCTGCACCTGGACTTCGGGAATTCTTACCGTACCAAGCTGCCGGTGCTGGAGACGGTTTTGTTCCGCATGCGCTGGACGCTGCTGCTCACCATACCCGCCATTGTGCTCTCCTCCGTACTGGGCGGAGGGCTGGGCCTGCGGGCGGGGTGGAAAAAGGGCGGCCTGCTGGACACCATCGCCTCACCCATTATGCTCTTTCTGAATACCATTCCAACCAACTGCATGGCGATTCTGTTTCTGATGGTATTTGCGTTCCAGATGGGGCTGTTTCCCATCAGCGGCATTACCTCCGGCGGCCTGTCGGGGCTGGAAAAGGCAGTGGATATCCTGTGGCACATGGCCCTGCCCCTGATGATCCTGGTGATCCTGCGCACGGCCTCCTATTACATGCTGATGAAGAGTACAGTGCAGACCATTCGGGATGAGGAGTATATCACGGTGGCCCGGGGAAAGGGGTTCTCTCAGGGACAGGTGCTCCGCCGCCACGTACTGAAAAACGCCCTTTGCCCTTACCTGACCTCCGTATGCATGCAGTTCGGCCATATTCTGGGCGGCTCCATGCTGGTGGAGGTGGTGTTCTCCTGGAAGGGGATGGGCACCCTCATTTACGACGCGGTCAACACCAAGGATTTTCCAATCCTGCAGACCTGCTTTTTGTTTATCGGTATCTGTGTGGTGGCCTTTAATCTGCTGGCGGACGTGCTGAATATGCTCATTGATCCCCGGCTGAGGGAGGAGGACCGCCATGCGTAAGAAATTAAACGGACGGGTGCTGGCGGGATTGGTCATTCTGAGCGTGGTGCTGCTGGTGGCCCTGCTGGCGCCGGTGCTCGCCCCTCACGATCCCTACGAGCTGGGCGTACCCTACCTGCGCCCCTCCGCGGAGCACCCCCTGGGGACCAACGACATTGGGCAGGATATCCTCAGCGAGCTGATTTACGGTACCCGCATCTCCCTGCTCATTGGCGTAGTCTCGGCTTTGGCGGTGACAGTAGTGGGCACAGCCCTGGGGATCCTCTCCGGCTATTTAGGCGGATGGACGGACCAGATCATCATGCAGGTGACCAACGTGGCCATGGCGCTGCCCTCTCTGCCTCTGACCATCATTCTGGTGGCCTTTCTGGATGCCAGCGTGTGGAACATCATCCTGGCCATCTGCATCACCGCCTGGACCTCTACGGCCCGCATCATCCGCAGCCGGGTGCAGCAGCTCAAGGCTCTGCCTTTTATACAGATTGAGCGCACCATGGGAGCCAGCGGCCCCTATATCATGATACGGCATATTCTGCCCAACCTGGGAGAAATCGTGTTCATCCGTGCCGTCCTGTCGGTGGGCAGCGCCATGCTTACCGAGGCCAGCCTCAGCTTTCTGGGTCTGGGTGTAATCGGCCAGAAGAGCTGGGGCGGCATCCTCCATTATGCCTTTTTCCGCAACGGAATCATCAACGGCTCCTATTGGTGGTATGTGCCGCCCATCCTGTGCATCTCGGTCTCCGTGCTTGGGTTTATGCTGCTGAGCTATTACGGTGAGGGCCCTGCGCGGGGAAGAGGCAGAAAGGAGGAAGCCAATGCTGGAAATTGAGGGGGTTTCCATCCGCTTCGGTGACAACCCTGAGGCGGTGAGCGATACGACATTTACGGTAGGCGACGGCGACCGTCTGGCGGTGGTGGGGGAAACGGGCAGCGGAAAGAGCGTCCTGCTGTTGGCCGCACTGGGGCTGCTGCCCGCCTCAGCCCGGGTCACCGGCTCTATCCGCCTCAACGGCCGCGAGTTGTTGGGCTGCCGGGAGCGGGAGTTCAACCAGATCCGGGGAAAAGAGATCGCCTATATTCCGCAGGGAAGCGGGAATGGGCTCAATCCACTCTATACCGTGGGCCGCCAGCTTTGCGAGGCCATTCGAAAGCATCAGCCCTGTACCCGGAGAGAAGCGCTGGTTCAGGCGGCCGCGCTGTTGGAGTCCTTTGGGCTGGAGCATGGCGCGGCTCTGTGCCGCAGCTATCCTTTTCAGCTCTCCGGCGGTATGCGCCAGCGGGTACTGATCGCCATGGGGATCGCCGCCGGGGCGGATCTGGTTCTGGCGGATGAACCTACCAAGGGGCTGGACCGCCGGCGCATCGCCTTGGTGGAGGATGCCTTCCAACGGCTGGGGGAGCGCACCCTGCTCTGCGTCACCCACGATCTCCGTTTTGCACACGCCATCTCCTCCCGGGTGGTGGTTATGTACGCCTCCCAGCAGATCGAGAGCGGCGACAGCCCCTCCTTTTTTGCCGAGCCCCTGCACCCCTACTCCAGGGCCATGCTGGAGGCTCTGCCGGAGAACGGCCTGCGCGCCAATATGGGCTTTGCGCCGCCCCGACAGGACGTTGACGCCCAGAGCGCCTGCCACTTTTACGGCCGGTGCCCATGGCGCTCGGAGCGCTGCCGGAAGGCTCCGCCGCTGATGGCGGTGGGGAAGCGGAAGGTGAGGTGTTGGAACTATGCTGATTGAGGTGCAGGGCCTGTCCAAGCGATACCGCCCCCGCGGCCCCATGGTGGTGGTGGAGGTCTCCTTTTCCATCGACCGGGGAGAGACGCTGGCCATTTTCGGTGACAGCGGCAGCGGCAAGTCCACCATCGGCCAGATCCTGGCAGGAATCTATCCAGCCACCGCCGGAGAGGTGAGGCTGGACGGGCAGAGGTTGTCCTATCCCCTCCGGGGGCCCGCCCGAAGGCGGATTCAAATCCTGTTTCAGCATCCGGAGGTGACGTTCAATCCCAAGCTGCGGCTGATCGACAGTATGCGGGAGCCTTACCGCCTGTTCCATCTGCCTTATACCCGGCAGGGACTGTGCGATTATCTGGAGCGCTACGGCATTTATGAGGAACACCTGGACCGCTTTCCGGCGGAGCTCAGCGGAGGGGAGCTCCAACGGCTTGCCTTGGCCCGTGCGATGCTGATGGACCCCTCTTTTCTGGTTCTGGATGAGCCGACCTCCATGCTGGATGTGATTTCTCAGGCGCAGGTGATCCAATTGTTGCAGGAAATTCAGCAGGAGCGGGAGGTGGGCTACCTGCTTATCTCTCACGACCGCGCTCTATGTGAGCGCTTCTGTACGGCGATCCGCCCTCTGGAGGGCGGAAGACTGGGAGAACCCGTATGAAAAATGCGCCGTCCGGCTCAGGCCGGACGGCGTACATCTCTTTTGGTTAGTGTAATGTTTTTCGCGGACTGGAAAGCTAATGAAATGCGTGTGGACTCTAGATATTATCCGGTTTTACAATGATTTCTAAGCCCTCTGCCTCCCAGTTTATCTCTTTGCTTGTTACTCTTATCCAATTACAGAATAAACCCTTTTTGTTCATAACACCAGCCTGAAGTACTGTTGTATGACGCTTACGCTATATGGGCACCATAAAAGCAATTTTCTATTCATCCTCCTCGACCGGACGCCATGCCTGTCCAAATTTTACATCTCGAAACAGCGCGGCCAAGCCGGTGATCTGTTTGAGTCGTAGGACTTCATCCTTGTCCATCCCCAAATGCTTGGCGATCCAGGCGTCGGACCGCCCAAGCTCATGCAGTTCCTTGATTATATTGCTCATCAGATCCACATTATGGGATCCTCTGGCACGGTTGTGCCGTATGGTACTTGCCATACGGTTGGAGAGAGGCTTGTCGATCACTGCCACTGGAAGCATTCCCTGCTCCCGTTCATAGATATCCCGGTGTTCCTTCATTACGCGCCAGCGGTGGAAGCCGTCTACAATGGCATATAGATCCTGTTTGGCAGAGTAATAGCAAACGATTGGCTGGGTATATCCGTCCTCCAGAATACTGAGGTAGAGTAGTTTCATCTCCGGAGGCGCTACACTGTTTGGATTATATGTATTGGGGATGATCTTTTCAAACGGCACAGCAATAATACGATAGGCCGGACTGCGAAACGGTTCACTTGTCATTTATGATCCCCCTATACTTCCGCTTAAATAGATCGACCCGCTTCTGCTCTTGCCGGGTCAGGCCGAAGCCCATAAAGCGACAGGTGTGGTCATTTTTCAAAATACAATAACACATCCGTTTCCAGCTTGGAATGTCTTTGGTACTCTTAATATCATCCGTATGATCCGGAATCGGTCCAAGAAAGACCACACGGGATTTTTTATCTAGTGTATAGTTGGATACACCGTTTCGTTGAATCTGATATCCATGTTCCTCTAACTCACGAATGACTTCCTCGGAGAGCCCGCCGCCCGTTTCATGCCAGAACTGAATCGAGGTCTTGAATTTTTTTACATAATTGTTTTGAAGCCGCTTGGGCAGCGTATCCAGCAGGAACTTTGTGTAGGACTGCCAGGTATGCCCCTCTGGCAGAGTGATGCTGCGATAGCCCATGGCTTTGGTCCGACCATAGATCGCACCAAAGTTGGCCCCCCGCACCCGGCCGACCAGCCTGGTCCAAATCTCCGGATCAATCACCCGGTATAAATTCAGCGCATCCTTGGAGTAATCATTGAACGGAGAGGCCACCCGCATCTGGTCGATCTTGAGCCCCGCCTGATAATACAGATCATAGAGTCGATTATATTCATAGCCAAACCGGGAAATCGCGACCCACACATCCCTGTTAGACCAGTCATAAAGGGGAGAAGCGCACCACACATCCTTGAACTGCTTGGAGATCCAACATTCTCCCTTATAGCCATGTTTCTTATTGACAAATCCGCTGTACCTCTGCAACGATTCATCTGCCCGCAATCCCAACAGACAAACAGTGCGTCCACCGCCATGGCGTTCCTTATAAAAACGCCCAAACTGCTTAGCAAGGTCCTCCTGGTGCATCCGGTAGCGGTAATGATCGAACGGCTTATCCATATTGATGACATAGGAATAGCTGGGCATGGGACGCACCCACAGTTCAGGATGCCTGTCATCCCAGGGATACCAAAACATCTCATAGCTGGACAGGGCAGTTCGGGTAGCCATAGGCAGACATACCCAGTAGGGATCGACCTCAGACTCCAAACGCTCAAATGTTTTTGTGACATATTCCGTCGTCACTGTATATTGCGCCTCAAAATCCTGATGAAAGACGCCGACCGTCCGCTGTGGGTAATAAGTGCGCTTAAAATCCAGCAGGAGGTTCAGAAGAAGCCCACTGTCCTTACCGCCGCTGAACGAAACGTAGATGTTCTCAAACTCGCGGAACAAAAAATCAAAGCGCTCCTGCACTGCTTCATATACGTTTTTCTGAATGTATTCTCGTTTCATATCTCTCTATCTCAAAACGATGCAATGTTCGGTATGATTACTCTTTTGAAAATATTGTAAAAAATCCCCCTCTTAAATGCACGGACAGGAAACCGTGGTCATGTGTGCGACGACCAAACCAGCAGATGTTTAGAAGCCCGCTATTCAAGACCTGATCCTATTACGGTGTCCGTGATTGCATGATTAGGAGTTTGATTCGGCGCCCCCAAAAGCGAGCCAAAAGTTTACAGATGAAAATATTACCAAAATTATAACACTTTTCGACAAAAATCGCAATAGGAACAGGCGCCATCTCTATTTGTAAGTAAGTCCACGAAAAGGAGCCAACTCCATGACGGCCACAGGCCGAATTTATTTTTGCCTCCTTGGTCGAGATAAGTTAAATAGCGTTTGGAAAATTTTTGTGTTTGCCCCTTGCATTTCAAGAGAAAAGTTGTATAATGAACTCAAAAGAAAGCCCTTTGTAAAGTGCAAGTTTTACAAAAGATAGTTCTTTGAAGGGAATGGTTCCTGAGTCCTGCATGGGCAGAGCGGCATGCACCTTCCCGTAAAATTTAATATGAATCCGGCTTTTGTGGCAAATGCGCGACCCGGTTCCCGTCAGGGACCGGACACGCATCCTTGTTTCTGAACAAGGGAATCAGGTGAAATTCCTGGACATGTTTTGCAGCAGGAGCCGCGGCGAAAGCTGCGGGGACGTGCAATTCAATAGCTGTGATTGTGGAGTGTATCCGTTTTCTGCGAAAGCAGGTCACTGGCGGTCGTAATGGCTTAGCTGGGAAGGCGGCGGATATGCGCAGGCGGGCTTTAGGCCCGTCGGGACACATCAGTCAGAAGACCTACTAGGAGCTTACCCCCAATTCCTTGGGGCTGCTCTGAGAAAAATGCCAAATAGAAAGATGGGCACGGGATGAGTGCCCTCTTCTGCCCGAAATGGGAACAAAAGCGGACGCATATTTTGCGTCCGCTTTTTATTCGCACGCTCGGGGGAAAGACGGACGTATCGGTATGCGTCCGTCTTTTTGTTTCTATTGCCCCAAGAGGTCTGCGGGGCAGCCGGATTGTGCCACAAGTCAGGAGGCTGTTTTGTGAGCGGCAAGTATTTCACCGGTGATCAGAAGCTCAGCAAAAAACTCATTGGGCGCACCAAGGAAGCGCTTCGTCAGCGAAATGTTCAGTTTGCCCAGACGCACGGTGACGCCAGCGACGAAGAGCTGCTGGACTATGTCCGGGGTGAGGCGGCACGGCTTGGAATGACGCCCAACGCCGGGGAGATCATCGGAGGCCACTTTATCGCGGTTCGCTTTGGCTGCTGGAAGAATGTGGTCACGGCGGCGGGGCTGGTCCCGCCGAAGAAGCAGAAGCCCCTCCCCAAGCGGCAGATCTTCAAGGAGGAGCTCCGCTGTCAGGCGAGAGAGCGGGCATACACAGAGCAACAGAACAGCAGCGAGTAATCCTGATGAAGAAGGGGATCCCCTTCTTCCGTCATAGGGGGCTACCCCTATGACGAGCCTCCTTTAGGAATCCAGCGGGCCTTCGCCCGTTTCAAATGGCCGAAGCGCGGCCGACAACTGAATAGCGGCATCGGAAGGGGATACCGGCCTGGGGAAGCGCGCGGGGAGAGGAGCGCGCCAAGGGCCGAACAACGCGGTCTACGTCGGGGCGGACGGGAGCGCAGGAACGGGGTCCGGTGCTTGCGCAAGGGCGCGTTCACAGGCCGGACAGGCCGTGACGATAAGTGATATGGGAATTTTATACGAACTAGAAAGGTCGGGTGGTTGGGAAATGTCTTTTGATTGCGGCCATGGGAGCATGCACGCCTATGGCTGCTGAGTCCGTGTGCATGCCGCACGGGGAATCCTGCTCATGCGGCGGTCGAGCAAAGGAAGTTTAATTTTGAAGGAGAAAAAGCCATGCAAAAGATGAAAAACGGCAAAAAGGTTCTGTCCGTGTGCCTGTCTCTGGCGATGGCCGCGGGCATGCTGTCCACCAGCGCGTTCGCGTCCTGGAACGTCTACGGCGGCAGCAACAATCACAACGCGGTGGTGACGGAGGCTCCTACCGCGCCGGATAAATCCGGCCTGGACAGCTACATCCAACTGCATTGTACCGGCTCCGGCTGGGACGGCGTGGACAACGTGCCCGTATTGCAGACGGTGAACGGGACTACCTATGCTTACGTTCTCTACGATGGCTATGGAGCCAGCGGCGCGCTGGTAGCCAAGATCAGGTGCGCGGAAAACGGCGGCAGCAGCATCGTCTGGACTACCGATCCCTACGGCACGGAGGGAACCTCTCTGAACGCCAAGAGCGGCTTCCAACTGTCTACCCCCTATCTGGACGACAAGGGTACCCCCGACGACGCGTCGGACGATACCCTCTATGTGGGTACCATCAGCCAGTATGACGACTACGAGGGCGGCGAGTGGCTTACCGGCACCGGCAGCAAGGTTATGGCTCTTACCGGCCTGGATCAGAACAAACCCACTGTGACGAATGTCCTGACCGGCATCAATGGCCAGATCAACACCCCCATCACCACCGACGGGACCTACCTGTACTTCGGCACCTGGCCCGGCGGCAGCAACGCGGGAACCTACTATCAGGTCAAGCTCTCCGACTACTCGGTGAAGACCTTCATCCCCGACAGCTACGGCTTCTACTGGGCCGGCGCGGTGAGCGACGGCACCAACGTCTACTTCGGCAGCGACAATGGCCTGCTGTACTGGCGGAGCATCGCGGATTTTGACACAACCGGCGGCGTGCTGGATCTGACCGATGTGGCCAGCGACGCGGGCAATGTGCGCTCCACCGTCATGATGGACGAAGACGGATTCCTGTACTTCACCACCCAGGGCGGATACCTGTGGTGCTGCTCCTACAAGGACGGGCTGACGGTCGAGTGGCCCATCAAGCTGGATGCCACCTCCACCTCCACCCCCACCAAGGTGGGCGACCGCATCTATGTGGGCTACTACTCCGGCTTTAGTAAAGGCGGCGTCCAGTGCCTGGATCTGGGAACTGGGAGTTTGAGTACTGTGGCCTCCGGCTTCCCGGTTCAGAGCTCTATCGTGGTGATGGGCGACGGCACCGGCACCGACTACCTGTACTTCAACACCAACGCTTCTGACGGTGCTGGCTACTGCTACAGCTATGACGGCGGCAAGACCGGCAGCGAGGTCTGGGCCACGAAGGGCGACAACTACGCCCTGGGCGGCATGGCTATTGACAACGGCTACGCCGTCTTCGGCAACGATAAAAATCACCTGTATGTCGTTCACGATTGAAGTAAACACAAAGAGCTCATGGGCCGCCAACACGGCGGCCCATGAGCTCTTTATTGTAGAGAGGGCCCCTGGCTGTACCGGGGGGGGCCTATTGAAAACATGGAAGGAGGAGAGCCTGGTGGGGAAAAAAGTGCTTTCTCTTGTTTTAGCGCTCACCCTGCTTTTGTCGCTCTGCGCGCCGGGCGCATTGGCTGTGGAACCAACGGACACGCAGCTTAAAGTGGTGATCGATCTGTCTGCTTATATAGGTAGTGTTAATGGAAAATTCAAATATGGAGGCGGATTCAAAACAAATGAGCTAACAATTGATGCTAATGAGTCAAATGAAATAATTTTAGATGAAAAAATAAAAAACGGCGTTATAACTACTTCGAATGAAATTGCGAAATGCACCATCGAATTGGAAAATACCGCTTGCGATTGGGAGATCTCCGGAATTCCGAAAGCGTGCATAGAATATGATACCAAGCAGAAAACCTATAAGGTCTATACAACCGAAGAAAAGAAAAAACTTGTTTTAACATGTGAGTCCGGAAAATTGTCTTTTAGCAAAGCTCAGATAAGCACCTTGCTGAAAGAAACGGCTTGGGGCCCTGCCTGCACATTGAGCATCAAACCTGTTTTTACCGTTGAATCTACCTGCACAGCGAATGTTGTTTCGTCAGAGCCGGCTAAGGGATCGGCAAAGGCAACAGGCACAAATAATGCGAACCAATATATTTTGACCGCCGCCTGGGCGGAGGGCTATGCGTTCGACTACTGGAAGGTGGAAGGATCTGATACCCCCATCTATGAGAATCCGTATACCGTGACCCTGACGGAGAACACCAACTTTACCGCCTACTTCCGGGAGCGCCGTGTTCCCACAGTGAATGCAGAGACGAACGGAACGGCCGCATTTACTTATGAAAATTCTTCCGGCGGCGCGGATCAGTACACCCTGACGGCCACGCCGGATGAACTCTATGTATTTGACTACTGGAGCTGGGAGGGCGTTCCAACCGGCGCGGAAAACAGCGCACCGGAGGAGCAGGCGCTTCCGGATGAGGATATGCCGGAGGATGGCGGCGAGGCGGAGCCCCCTGCCGAATCGCCGGAGCCCGCCCCCTCCGAGCCGGAGACAACTGCGCCGCCGGAGGAGACCGGCGCGCCCACGGAAGAGCCTGCGCCGGCCGAGCCCGCCCCGTCCGGGGCGGAAGCGGCTGCACCCTCCCCGGCGGCTCTGCTGCGTCTGAACGCGGAGGAGACCCCCGATGTGGAGGAGACCCCCGATGTGGAGGAGACCCCCGATGTGGAGGAGACCCCCGGTGTGGAGGAGACCCCCGGCGTGGAGGAGACCCCCGGCGTGGAGGAGACCCCCGGCGTGGAGGAGACCCCCGGTGTGGAGGAGACCCCCGGTGTGGAGGAGACCCCCGGTGTGGAGGAGACCCTCGCTCCCGTGGAGAATAATGGCCTCCAGACGATAAACCTGGAGGAACTGACCCAGGAGTGGGACAAGACGGCCAATCCCATGACGGTGGCCCTGGCCGAGGGCATGGAGAACGTGACCTTTACCGCCCACTTCAAGCTGGCGGAGGTCACCCTGGGCGAGGGCGCGTATCTGGAGGGGAGCGGATCTTGGGAGAGCATAGTCAATCCGTCCTTCGCAGAGGAGGAGGGGGACACGCTTCCGGCGGGCAGCCGGGCCCGGCTCTACCTCCCTCTCAGCGTATCCGCCGCGATCCCGGACGGACAGCTCACCGTCACGATCTACGAGGGCGGTTCGGCAGAGGGAACGCTTCTCAGCAGCAACGTCAAGACACAGGATTGGGAGGCCGGCAAAACCTATTGCATCTGGCTCCCCATCGACCCGCTGCCCTACACAGACAAGCTGACGGTGACGGCGTCGATCCGAACCACTGTGGGCAACACGGAGACGGTGGAGAAGACCTACGATATCTCGACGGAGGCCAACGAGAAGAATAGCGCGTTTACCTATGTGACCAGCCCCAACGTACCCGCCGGCACCGAAGGCTCCACCACAGAGGCGGGGCCCGACATCCGCGGGGTGTCCGGCTGGACCGATCCGGAGACCGGAGAGGCCGAACTGTACTTCTACGGTAAGGACGGCGTCTACACCTGGGCGGACAGCGGGGACCGGGATCTGATGAGCATCAGCGACGGCCTGCCCGCCGCGGAAGGAGACGCGGCTGGCGTCCTCGCCGTGGGGCCGGATGGACAAGGCGGCCTGCTGGCCGCTGTCAGCGAGGTGGGGAAGGAGATCGATAAGGTCACCTCGCCGGGCTATGTCTCCGCCCCCGAGGGCACGCAGGTTAGAGGCGGCCATTTCCTCTACCGCTACAACGGGACGTCCTGGAGCCAGGTGGAGGACTCCTGCTTCTCCGATTATCAGAAAAACTCTTCTGGCCCCGATTATAGCATACCCAGACTCTACAACGAAGCGTTGGTCATCCTCTCGGACGGCACCGTCTGGCAGTACCGGGGTCACTGGGACGGGATGCAGTGGATTGAGAATGATGTGGAGTTCAACTCCTTCTACCGGGTGAGCGACACGGAGATCTACGCCGGCTCGGACGAGGGCCTGTACCAATACAATGGTACAGCCTGGAGCAAGGTAGAAACCGCAGGCATCTCCGGCTCGCTCGAGGTGGCCAGCGGCAACGCCGACGGCGAACTGCTCCTCATGGCAGGGAAAAATAATTATGACCCGTACCTGTGGGATGGCAGCTCCGCAACGAAGCTGTCGCTGGACGGGCTGTACTTTAATAATAAAAATACTTTCCATAACTACTTGTTCTTCGGGCTGGACCAGGGCGGGATCCCCTATGCGCTTGTCAACGGTTCGGGCGAAGGACGGAACTATCTCGCGGTCAACGGTTATAACGGCAGCTACGTCTACAAGTGGGATGGGAAGAAGTGGGTCTATCAGGTTATGGCCGACTTCAACGACCCCAATGAGGATCCCAACGACCTGAGCAAGAAAATCCGCCCCGACGGTGTGACCGCCTTGAGCGGCGTCATAGACGGCGTCAGCGCCATGTATGGCGAAGACGGCGCGGGCGCGATCTACCTCTCGGTGGATGACGCAACCATTACCTTTGACGCCCAGGGCGGCACGTTTAAAGATGACTCGCTGAAAACCATGACCGCCCCCATCCTCAGCGAGGTGGATTCGTCCAAGGTGCCCAGTGTTGCCAAGAGCGGCAATGCCTTCGGCGGCTGGTACTATGATGCGGCCTGTACCGAGGGCAAGAAGTGGGACGCCAATACCGCCCGGATGCCGGGGAAAGGCATCATGCTCTACGCCAAGTGGACGGAGCGCACCGGCCCCGTGGCCCCCGACGACCCGGAGATGCAGTATCACCGGGAATCTGCCCTGGACAACCTGGAAAAAGCATTTAACAAGTATAAGGAAAGCGACTACAGCGAAGCAAACTGGAAAAAGCTGGTGGCCGCATATGAGCAGGGAATTGCGGATATCAACGCCGCTCTGCCAGCCGAGGACTTCATCGAAAATAACATCATCGCGGCCCTGAACAAGGCGCTGGCCGCTATGCAGGCCATCCCTGCTGACCACGCCGGACGGATCGAGGTGGCGGTGTCTATGGACGCAAACACCTTGAGTCTGGGCTATCTGATTAAGCCGACCCTGGTCACTGTGGATGACCGTACCCCCGCCAGCGTGGTCATTACCGACCTGCTCAGAGAGAACGGCTACGACTGGGAGAACACCGGAAGCATTACCAACAGCTTCTACCTGGCCGGTGTGAAGCCTGTGAACCAGACCAAAGCCAAAATCCCACAGTACATCTTGGACCATGCCGGCTCCGTCAACATGGGTGACAGCAGCGATAAGACATTGAGCGAGTTTGATTACCACAACATGTCCGGCTGGATGTACAGCGTGGACAACGACTTCCCCGGCGTGGGCGCATCGAGCTGGCAGATGTCGGACGGCGAGGTCATGCGCTGGCAGTTCACCGTCTGGGGATATGGCGCAGACTTGAACGCAGACAATTCCGCCTGGGGCAGTTCCAGTATCGTGAACGTGGGCGACAAGGGCTCCCTTACCTGGGCCGTGGCCGAGTTGCGGAGCGAGTACGACGACGAGGTTCTGGAGGCCAACGAGGTCTATATGGACGCCATGGAGGTTCTGACGGACCCTGAGGCCAGCCAAAGTAAAATTAACAGCGCGAAAACCGCGCTGGCCAAGGAGGACTTTGACAAGCAGCCTGAAAAACCGGACGTTCCAACCGTGGATGTGAAGCCGGAGGCCAATGTGGATAAGGACGGCAACGCCAAGGTGGAGCTTACCGAAAAAGAGATCGAAACGATGATCGAGAATGCAGTGGAAGGCGAGGCGGAGATCATTGCCATCTCTCCCAAGATGGACAGTGAGGCCACCAGCCTGGAGGTCACATTCCCCAAGGGCGCCGTGGATGCTATTTTGGAAGAGACAAAGGCGAGTGTATCCATACAGAGCGATCTGGGCCGGGTGCTTCTGTCCCGGGATGTCCTGACCTCCATTTCCGAAACGACGGAGGGTGGCGCGGTCACCGTGACGGTGGCCGCCGGTAAAGCTGAGAACGCCGGTGGGCTGCTGAAGGGACAGAAGGATGTGACCGAGGAGGCCCTGAAGGACTGCTCTGTGACCGAGGTGACCATCCGCTCCGGCAAGGAGAAGGTAACCGCTTTCGGCGGCAAGTCCATCACCCTCTATCTGCCGGTGGAGAACAAGGCGTTTGAGGTGGGCAAGAGCTATGTCGTCTATCAGATCAGCGACGACGGTTCTGTGGAACAATTGGTGGGCAAGTGTGTCAAGACTGGTGGAAAGCGCTTCCTTGAGTTGACCACCACCCACTTGAGCACCTTCGTGGCGCTGCCTGTCGAGGTGGTGGATATGCCCTTTACGGATGTGAAGGAGGAGGACTGGTTCTACGGCGCGGTGGTGTATGCCTACCAGAACGGTATCCTGACCGGAACGGGTGAAACCACCTTCTCTCCCAACGGCCCCATGACCCGCTCGATGCTGGTTACGGCGCTGTGGCGGCTGGAGGGCGAGCCTGAGGCGTCTGGCGCATCCGGTTTCCCGGATGTGAAGCCGGATGCGTGGTACGCCGAGGCTGTGGATTGGGCCAGCCAGACTGGTCTCGTCAGCGGCACAGGTGCGGGCTTTGACCCGGAGGGCAGCGTGACCCGTGAGCAGATTGCCTCCATCCTGTACCGCTATGCAAAGCTTAAAGGCTGGGATGTGAGCAAAACGGCCAGTCTACAGGATTTTGCCGACGGTGCGGATACCTCCGCTTGGGCAACCCGGGCTATGGAGTGGGCCTATGCGGAGAAGCTGATTACCGGAAAGGATGGAAATCGTCTGGACCCGCAGGGCCAGGCCACCCGCGCTGAGGTTGCCGCCATTCTGATGCGGCTTCTGGAGAGCAAGGCGGAGAAGGCCTGAGATTCTGGAAGAACCATAAAGGCCCCGTTTGGCTCCGGTCTGCAAAACCAGGCCGGGCTGTATGGGGGCTCCCCCGGTAAGGATAGAGGGAGCACCTCCTTACTCGAGCAGGAGCCCGGCAGACCGAATTCGACCTGCCGGGCGGCCCTGCCCACAATCAAACAGAAAACACAGTTGGGTGAAACTCCGGGAAACCGGTACGGGCCTGCCCCCGCCGTCCAGTCGGCAAGACCTGATTGTGGAAAAATGGGTGGGATGTACCGATACAAGGCACGTTCACCCAATGTGAGAGCGTGCCTTTACTTGTTGAGGTGAGCGGTATAATGCTCAAAGAGCAAAAGCTGACGGAAAAAGAGCTGCTGGGATACCGCCAGTGGCTCTCAGAGCTGGACGAGGAAAGCCGGGGAGAGCAGGGAACTTCCAGACAGGCGATGGATCCGGACCTGTGGAGAATTTTTGACCCCAAAGGGAATATTGGCCGGCAGATTTATGAGAGCTATACGGATGAGGCGCTTTTGGAGGACGTGGTTGGGACAATGGACCATCCGGGGCATAAGCCTCGGACATATCAGCTCAGCCCCATTCGCCAGGTTTATTTGAAGCAGCGGTTTGGAAACATCAATAAAGCCTGCTGGGCGGCCAGAGGATTTCGGAAGAGGCTGGAAGAGCAAAAGCGGTGGCCGCCAGACTGGCCGGAGCGGGTATCCGCTGACGGATTCAGGGCGTATTGTGAACGGATTGGTTCTCCCCTGACGGAGCAGGATGCAGAACTGGCGGAACATATGTGCAGATCTGTCAGAGAGAGCTGGCGCCCACCGGAGGAAGAAGAAATCCCGCCGGAGCTCAAGATGCTGTTTCAAAAAAAGCGATGTAGCAATAAAAAGGCCATGGAGCTGATGGGCATACCCGTCCTTAGCAAGCTGGCCATGAAGCATTTGTGGAGCTATTGGCTCAGTGCCTGGGGGAAACCTGCAGGGCCTTCCGAAGAAAAAGCAGAAGGAGACTCGGTCATATGAAGAAATGGAAACAGCGCGGATTCGCATTTGTGCTTGCCCTGTCCCTGACCACAGGCCTGTTGACGGGAGCACAGGCGGCCGTATCCAAAGAGACCTTGAACGATGCGGTGCAGGATACCGCAGAATATATGTACCGCACCGTACAGGATCCGCAGGTAGGGTCTATCGGCGGTGAATGGGCTGTGCTGGGGCTGGCCCGGAGCGGGTACGATGTACCGGACAGCTATTATCAGGACTACTATGCCACTGTGGAGGCATATGTGAAGGCCTGCGACGGCAAGCTGCACGATAAGAAATATACGGAGTATTCCCGGGTGATTGTCGCCCTCAGCTCGATTGGGAAGGACGCCAGAAATGTGGGGGGATATGACCTGACTAAACCGCTGGGCGACTATGACAAGACCATCTGGCAGGGCCTTAACGGCCCCATCTGGGCGTTGATTGCGCTCGACTCCAGAGATTACCCCATGCCGGAAAACCCAGGGGCAGAGACACAGGCGACCCGGCAGATGTACATAGACCGCATATTGGAGTGCCAACTGCCTGACGGAGGGTGGAGCCTTTTCGGAGGAACCTCTGCGGCATCCTCCGGAGACGGCGTATCCGACCCGGACATCACAGGGATGGCGCTGCAGGCGCTGGCCAAGTATCAGGATCAGCCAGCAGTGGCAAAGGCGACGGAGGAAGCGCTGGCGTGTATGTCCAAGAAGCAGAACAGCGAAGGCGGTTTTTCCTCTTGGGGGACTAAGAATTCCGAGAGCTGTGTCCAGATTATCGTAGCTTTGTGCGAGCTGGGAATTCCGCTGGACGACCCCCGTTTTGTCAAAAACGGAAACACGCTCCTGGACAATCTGATGACCTTTTATCTGCCCGGAAACGGGTTCCTGCACACGGCAGACGGCTCCGGCTCCAATCAGATGGCATCGGAGCAGGCGTTCTATGGCCTTATTGCCGCCCAGCGGCTTCAGGACGGCAGAAACAGCCTCTACCGGATGAGCGATGCCCGAACCATCCCAGACGGACCGGCGACAGGTCCTGCCAAAGGAGCGGGATTGGAGGGGAAAGATCCGGCAGTCCATTCCAGCCCTATCACTCAGATGGGCAAAACATTCGATGACATTACCGGGGTCAATGCCCATAAAAATCAGCCTGCCATTGAGGCGCTGGCCGCCCGCGGCATTATTGACGGCAAGTCCGATGGAAGCTTTGACCCGGAGGGAAGCATGACGCGTGCCGAATTTGCTGCAATCGTGGTGCGGGCACTCGGGTTCACACCGGAGGGGAAGAACAGCTTTTCTGACGTTGCCGCAGAGGCCTGGTATGCGCCCTATGTGGGGACAGCCTATTCCTGCGGCATTATTACCGGAGTTGGAGACGGCCGGTTCAACCCCAGCGGCACGATCACCCGCCAGGAGGCCGCGGTAATGGTTTCCCGTGCAGCCAAGCTGTGCGGACTGGAGACAGAAATGGACAATGCAGCAACCCGAAATATGCTGGCGCAGTTCCCTGATTATATGAGTACCGCCGAATGGGCCCGCGCTCCGCTGGCATTCTGCTATCAGGAGAAAATTTTGAACCAGGCTGAGCTGAACATTAGGCCCCTGGAGGCTATAACCCGGGCCGAGGTGGCTCAGATGCTGTTCAACCTTTTAAGCAGTGCCAATCTGCTGTAAATTTATTGTATAGGAGTGAAAAGAACCATGCTGAATCAGGGCTGGTTCAGGAACCAGGATAATGTTGTGTGCTGTCGGAAAGAAGAGGTTCTGCCCAAACTTGCACGGGAGCTGGCAATTCCGGATTTGTCCCAACGAGTGGAGGAATTCCAGAAGACGCCCACAGCGGAAGGTGTGAACATAAGTGGGCGCAAACGGACTACACTGAAGCTCCTGATTCCGAATCTGACGTTCTCTGAACCTATTGATATGGGCGAAAACGTGTGGATCTATATGGGAGAACTGTGTCCGGCTTACTGCCTGTATATGCCGCAGGAGGACGGTGAAGAAAAGAAATGAAGCTGACGAAGGGGAGGGTAATCGGGGCGCTGGCTATCCTGGTGATCCTGGCGGCGGCCTTTTGGTATGGTGGCAATGCACCGGGACTCCAGGGATGGACAGTAGGCGTCCGCGAGAGCAGCCCGGTGCTGGAGAGCATACAGCCCAGCCAAACACCAGAGGAAACAGGGAAAGATGGCAATAGCCCAGAGCCGACGGAGACGGCAGGGGCTTTGGAAACCCCTGCGTCTCCGGGAACCCCGAAGCCCTCGGAAACTCCTGCACCCACGGAGTCTGCGGCTCCAGAGACACCAACGCCTTCGCCGGAGGGGCTGGCATCCCGGCCCGGCGGGCTGGAAGGCGGAATGACGGCGGAGGAAAAAATTGCGGCGGCAGAAGCCATTGCGGGCGGCTCCTCCGCCGGTGTGGAAAAGGGTGACAGGGAATATTCAGAGGCCAACGGCATGGAGATCAATCCGGAGACCGGAAAGGACAAGTATCTTACGGATCCGGTGCCGGAGGGAAAGCCCCTGCCGGTGGAGCCGCAGGATGTGGAGTTCTCTGATGTGCCCCATACCTGCACGCTCTCTGTCCGCTGCGATACTATTTTGGACAACATTGACTGGCTGGACCCGGAAAAAGTGGAGCTGGTGCCGGAAGACGGAGTCATATTCCCTGCGACGACTGTTACGTTCTACGAGGGGGAGAGTGTGTTCAATGTGCTCCAACGTGAGATGCGGAAGGCCGGCATCCACATGGAGTTTGAGGATACACCGATGTACAACTCCGCCTATATTGAGGGGATTAACAACCTCTATGAATTTGACTGCGGCGAGCTGTCCGGCTGGATGTATAAGGTGAACGGCTGGTTCCCCAATTATGGCTGTTCCCGCTATCAGCTCAAAGAGGGCGATACGATAGAGTGGGTCTACACCTGTGACCTGGGTGTGGATGTGGGCGGCTTCTATTCCACCGGTGGTTGAGTACAGACGGAAGCGAGCTTGACTTTATGCCATATGTGGTGGAAACAGGAAAGGCAAAGGTTTCTGTAAAAGAGTATACCGAACGCTGTGTAGATGTAGAGCGGTTTCTGGGATTTTGCAGGGAGTGCAGCAGCTATAACACGCGGTGGTCCTGCCCGCCCTTTTCCTTTCAGCCGCTGCAGCTCTGACATCAATTTAACCATCTGACGCTGTTTGCGCGTATACTGTACCCATCCCCGGATGAAACGCTTCCGGTGCTGATACGGGGAATGCGGGAAGAGAAGACGGGGATAATGGCGGAGCTGTTGAACAGGGAAAAAGTCTCCCCATACGTCGGCACATTCCACAGGCGGATGCAGCTTGTGTGAGATAACTGCATCAGGACATGCAGGAGCCCCTGGCCGGAGGAGACGCGCTATTCCTTCAACGTCCTTGGGGGAGACAGCGGGAAAACCATGGAGCTGTATTTTGGACGCCCCATAGTTTGGAGTCATAACGGCGAAGTGCCGGAGTACCTGACTCTCATGGGCGGACTTCTGGTGAACTGACACGCTATTTTCGTGAAAAACTAATAAAAAATTTACGTGGGGCGCGGCGCCTTACCGCGCCCCACGTCTGGAAGGGATGCCTTATTCAATACAGGGATACATTTTCCAGCTATCACCCTATTATAAACTTTTTATATTTTGGATTGGTAATTGCTTTTACCATGTTTCTGATGCACCCGGTTTCGCTGGCGATTTCTCTGGCTTCCGCTTTGGTCTATGCCGTATACCTGAACGGACGGCGAGCAGTGCGCTTCAGTCTGTTGTATATGCTCCCCATGATGGTGGTTGCCGCCCTGGTTAACCCGGCGTTCAACCACGAGGGAGCCACGATTTTGACCTATCTGCCCTCCGGGAATCCCCTGACGCTGGAGAGTATCCTGTATGGAGCGGCGGCAGCGGCCATGCTGGCGGCGGTTGTCACCTGGTTTTCCTGCTATACGGCGGTCATGACCTCGGACAAGTTCGTGTACCTATTCGGGCGCGTTATTCCGGCCCTCTCTCTCGTCCTGAGTATGACACTGCGCTTTGTACCAAAATTCCAAGCGCAGCTTCAGGTCGTATCAGAGGCCCAACGGTGTATTGGCCGGGATGTCTCTAATGGTGGGGTGCTCCGGCGGCTTCGCAATGCAATTACGATCCTCTCCATTATGGTGACCTGGAGCTTGGAGAGTGCGATTGAAACAGCGGACAGCATGAAAGGCCGTGGGTATGGGCTGCCTGGACGGACAGCATTTTCCATCTACCGGTTTGACAGCCGGGATCAATCGGCACTTTCATGGCTGCTCTACTGCGGATTTTTCCTCTGCTGCGGCGCGGCGGCAAAGGGCTTTTACTGGCGTTATTATCCTACGGCGAGAGGAGTGCCGCTGACACCGATGACCGTCTGCCTTCAAGCAGTGTATCTGGCTTTGTGCCTGATGCCGGTTATCCTGAATATACGCGCGGACCGGGAGTGGGGAGTGCTGCGCAAAGAAAACGAGGTGCAGCCATGTACCAAACAATGAGCCTCCCGCTGTATTCGGGGAGCTTTGAAGAATACCACGGCTGGGGCGACCTGCGGGCGGAGCTGGCAGCTCTGGGATGCGACGGCATGGAGGGTATCTGGAGCGGTGAGGAATTTCCTGAGGATTTGCCGGCAGACCTGGTTATCGGCTATCACCTCACCTTCTATCCGGACTGGCTGGACTTCTACCGGGATGACCGGAGGGCGCTGAAGCGAAAATTCGGTTCACTGGATGCTGCGGCACGCTTTTACGGCGGTCCAGGGCCGGAGACACTGCTGGAGCAGTACCGGGCGGATCTGCGGCGCGCGGCAGGGCTGAATCCCCACTATGTGGTCTTTCATGTATCGGATGTCTCAATTGAGGAAGGGTATACCTACCACTGGCTGCACACCAATCAAGAGGTCATTGATGCGGCGGTGGAGGTGATAAACCTCATTCTGGGCACGGAAACATGGCCCTTTGAATTCCTTGTGGAAAACCAGTGGTGGCCCGGCTTTACGTTTACGGAGCCGGAGGAAACCGTCCGCCTGCTGGAGGGAATCCGTTTTGCAGGGAAAGGGATCCTGCTGGATACCGGACACCTGATGAATGCCTGCACCGGGCTGAAGAGTGAGGCAGAGGGAGCGGACTATATCCGGCGCATGCTGAACCGGCATGGCAGCCTGGCAACGTGGGTGCGGGGCGTTCATCTGCACCAGTCCCTGAGCGGGGAATATGTGAAGGCCCACACCGGCTTACTGCCGGCAGGGTTGCCGGAGGATTATGGGGAGCGCTTCGGGGTGAGCTATCAGCACATCCTTCAGATTGACCAGCACCGGCCTTGGACGGATCCCGCCATTCTTCCGGTTCTGGAGCAGATTGGCCCGCGCTACCTGACCCATGAGCTGTCCTCCCGCGGGCGTATGTCCCGGGCGGAGGCCATGGCCGCACAGGCAAGACTATTTCAGCAGGGAGGAAAGATGGGTGTCTGAGCAGAAAAGACCATACATAGAAATTGAGCATTTTTCCTTTTATTACCCGGAGCGGACAGAGAAAGTGTTGGACGATCTGACGCTGACCGTGGAGCAGGGGGAATTCCTGGTGCTGTGCGGCCCGTCGGGGTGTGGGAAATCCACGCTTCTGCGACAGCTCAAGACGGTGCTGGCGCCCCACGGCCGAAGGCTGGGAAGCATCCATTTCGAGGGGCGCCCTTTGGAAGAACTGGATCAGAGGGAGCAGAGCGCCGGAATCGGCTTTGTGCAGCAGGACCCCGAAAACCAGATTGTCACCGACAAGGTGTGGCACGAACTCGCCTTTGGCCTGGAGAGCCTGGGGTATGACACGCCTACCATCCGGCGCCGGGTGGCTGAGATGGCCTCCTTTTTCGGCATTCAGACCTGGTTCTACAAGAACGTCACGGAGCTGTCCGGCGGGCAGAAGCAGCTCCTGAATTTGGCGTCTATCATGGCGATGCAGCCCAGTGTGCTCATTCTGGACGAACCGACCAGTCAGCTTGATCCCATTGCAGCGGCAGACTTTTTGGCGACGCTGGGGAAAATCAACCGGGAGCTGGGGACGACGGTCGTGTTGACGGAGCACCGGCTGGAGGACGCCTTCCCGTTGGCCAGCCGTGTGGCGGTCATGGACCGCGGGCGGCTGCTCTGCACAGGGAGTCCCGCGGAGGTGGGGGCGATCCTGCGCGGGGCGGGACACTCAATGTTCCTGGCCATGCCGACCCCGATGCGGATCTGGGCATCCGCGCCGGATGCGGGCGGACACTGCCCGGTCACGGTGCGGGAGGGCCGGGATTGGCTGACCGGGTTTGCTGACGGCCATCCGCTGGGAGAGCTGCCCGCCGAGTCCCGGCATGTGTATCCGGATGAGCCGGCCATCACGGCGGAAGGGCTGTGGTTCAAGTACGAAAAAGAGCTGCCGGATGTGGTAAAAGGGTTGAGCCTTACGGTGAGGCGAGGAGAGTTTCTGGCCTTACTGGGCGGCAACGGCACCGGAAAGACCACCAGCCTGAAGCTGCTGTCCGGACTCCAGAAGCCTTACCGGGGGGAGGTGAAGCTGGTTGGGAGGGTAGGTGTGCTGCCGCAGAATCCCCAGGCGCTTTTTGTGAAGAAAAGCGTCCGGGAGGACCTCATTGAGATTCTCAAGGGCCGGGCTTTCTCCAGAAAGGCGCAGGAGGAGCGGATCGCTTGGGCGGTGCGGTTGTGCCGTCTGGAGGAACTGCTCGACCGGCACCCTTACGACCTGTCCGGCGGCGAACAGCAGCGGGCGGCTCTGGCAAAGGTGCTCCTGCTGGGACCGGAAATCCTGTTGCTGGACGAGCCCACCAAGGGGCTGGACGCGGAATTTAAGCAGACATTCGCTGAGATTTTGCAGACACTCCTGCGACAGGAGGTTGCCCTGCTCATGGTCAGCCACGACATTGAGTTCTGCGCCCGGTATGCCCACCGCTGCGCCCTGTTTTTCGACGGCTCCATCGTCACGGAGGCCCCGCCGCGGGCTTTTTTCTCCGGCAACAGCTTCTACACGACCTCGGCCAACCGCATGGCCCGTGGCCTGCTCCCGGAGGCAGTGACAGCGGAGGACGTCATACTGGCCTGCGGCGGGACGCTCCCGCCTGTGCCGGAACTCCCGGATCGCAGGGAGCCGCTCCCGGAGCCGGAGGAGGCCGGCGCGTACTCCAAACCAAAACCGCTGACCTGGTGGCGCAAGCTGGGCGCGGCGCTGACAGGAGCTATGGCCTTCCTCCTGTTCCTGTCCTTCATGAACATCACAGATTTGACCAAATTGATCACCGCAGGCGGTATGACAGAGCTGGCAAACCATCAAATGTTTCTGTATGCGCTCTTTATTCTCTCGTTGTTCCTGTTTGCTGCCTGCATTACGCGCCGGTCACACCGGAAGGATTATGTCCTCCAGGTGCCCAGAGCCAAGCGGAAGCTGGCTAAGCGGACCATTGTGGCAGCCGTGCTGATTTTACTGCTAATCCCGCTGACCCTATATATCGGAGTGTTCTATTTGGGGAATAAAAAATACTATTTCATCTCTCTGATGGTGCTGTTGGAGTGTATGCTGCCGTTTTTCCTGATCTTTGAGGGGAGAAAGCCGCAGGCCAGGGAACTGGTGATCATAGCGGTCCTGTGTGCCATTGGCATTGCAGGACGGGCGGCGTTTTTCATGCTGCCGCAATTTAAGCCGGTGATGGCGTTAACGATTATTGCTGGTGTTGCCTTCGGGGGAGAGACGGGGTTTCTGGTGGGCGCAATGACCATGCTTGCCTCCAATGTGCTCTTTGGACAGGGCCCGCTGACTCCCTGGCAAATGTTCGCCATGGGCATTATTGGCTTCCTGGCAGGCCTCCTGTTCCGAAAGGGACTCCTGCGCAGAAACCGGGGCGCGCTATGCGTGTTTGGCGCGCTGGCCGCCATACTGATCTACGGCGGAATTATGAATCCGGCATCCGCCCTCACCTGGGTGGGAGAGCTCAATGAAAAGGTCCTGCTGACCTACTACATCTCCGGACTCCCCTTCGACTGTATCCAGGCGGCTGCCACTTGGCTTTTTCTCTGGTTTGGGGCAGAGCCCATGCTGGAGAAGCTGGACCGCATTAAGGTCAAGTATGGAATGGTAGAGGTATAATACTTGCTTGGAATCGACTTTGCTGCCTTTTGTCAAAGGTAGGATGATATGCCTGGATGGAGAAATAGAACATAGGCGGAGAAAAGGCTGAAAACATGCGGCGCTCAACCGAGCGCCGCATGTTTTTTCTTGCCGCTTTGATTTGTCCTTACTGTTTAAACGTCAAACCGCCATAGGGCCCGCCTGTATCTCAGGCGGGTCCTATGGCCAAAAGTGTTTTCGGCAAAATAAAAATTGTAGCAAAGGCTACCCAAAATGTGAGCGCCCTAATGGCGAATTAAAATGAGCCATTGTCAGCATCTGAAATAAACGCTACCTCTTAGGTGGGATAACCATAAGGGGGGGTAGCAGAAAGGCGTTACGAATGGCTCAAATCCAGTATATCAAATTTCCCCAGATCTAACTACGGAGTATCGTAAGCATTCCAGCCCCAAAACCAAGAGTGCCTGCGGATAGGCATGAAGCGGATTTTTGAGTACATTGGGGGTATTCCCATCAGACTGCGCTTTGACAATATGACCACGGCTGTTGCTCAGGTATTGAAAGACGGTGAGCGTGTTCTGACAGACGGCTTTACCCGATTTATGCTCCACTGCATTTTCCGGGCTGATTTTTGCAATCCGGCTTCCGGCAACGAAAAGGGCAATGTAGAGAAGAAGGTTGGTTACAGCCGCCGCAATGCCTCTGCTTCGGTTCCGTCATTACCTCGTTTGAGGAATTTAATAAATGGTTTTGGGAGTGGTACGAAAAGGACGCCGACCGGCTCCACTACAAATACAAGGTCCGCGCGGTTGTTGAGCCAGGAGCTGGCCGTGATCTGCGCCCTGGAGACATACGGCCCGGACCCGGCAGGGCAGGTACAGTCAACACTTGCCCAGCAAAAGGGAGTGACAACGCCCGGGTATGGGACACATCTAAACGGGCGATCCAGATTGTCCTCAACAACCTGAAGGGCATCTTCTTCCGGGACGATGATTTGGAGCAAATGACCTTTTCGGGGACGGGGCGGCGGGGGGGAAACAGGTATCACGATCCTCCGCATCTCAGCTTTTCAAGAAGTCGGCGACTACGACTTGGCACCAGCCTTTCCGCCAGCGATTTTGCTATACATAAAGATAGTGTCATTGATTTTTATATGTTACCTTGCTACAATAATATTATTTTAGCGGGACCCTGGGATATGGGGCCGTGGGGACATCAAGAAAGGAGTTTACGATCTTGACGAGTCAACGATTAATCCAAGAGGCAAAGAATTTCCTGCGCAGCGGTACTCCTATCCCGGACGAGGCGGTACGGCCGGAGATCCTACGGTCGTGGAAACGTTGCTGGGGGTCCCATGTGCCCATGGAGCACGGGAATAAGGAGATCCTGCCACTGGATGCCGTGGAGGAGCGGATCGCCCGGCGGAACAGTCTGTGTCAGGTGGCTTTCCCCTATCTGGATGGGCTGTACGATTTCATACGGGGCTCGGAGTTTCTGCTGCTATTCAGTGACGAGGAGGGCTATATTCTCTACGCCCGGGGGGACGAGGACATCTCCCGGACCGCCCGGGAGAACGGGCTGGTCAAGGGGGCCTGCCGCAGCGAATCCCGGCTGGGCACCAACGGGATCGGCACGGTCTTGGTGGACCGGATCCCCCTCCAAGTCTTTGGGGCGGAGCACTACTACGAGGTACATGCCAACTGGGCCTGCTCCGGCGCATCGGTCTTTCTGCCCGATGGAGACATCGGCGGCGTGGTCTGCCTGTCCGGCATGGCGGAGCATGTGAACGATCACACTCTGGGCATGGTGGTGGCCGCAGCAGATGCCATTTCTCGGCAGCTGAAGCTGAAAGATGCCTACGACCAGCTGTCCAAGAGCTACCGCAACTTGTCCGCTATCATCGAGACGGTGCCCACGGCCATGTGTCTGCTGGACGAGTCCCTCCATGTGGTAGCCTTTAATACACAGGCCACTCGGCAGCTGGCCCTCGCTCCGGCTGAGCTAAGCGGAGCTGACTTTCTGGAGGTGCTGGGATGTGGGGCGGTCACGGCGGAGGATATCAAGACCTCCCTATCCAACCGCACCATCTCCTTCGAGCGGGGAGAGGGCAAGCACACCATCTCCCTGTCGGTGGAGAGCACCGGCCACCAGGAGTATGTGGCGCAGATTGAGCAGTTGTCCAGCCTTCACAAGCGGGTCAACAACATTATGGGCAACGAAGCCCATTTCAGATTCCAGGACATCATCGGCATCTCTCCGGCCATGGGGGAGGCAGTGCGCATGGCCAAGATCGCCGCCCAGAACGACGCCTCGGTTTTCCTGTCCGGAGAGAGCGGCACGGGCAAGGAGCTCTTTGCCCAGGCCATACATAACGCCAGCTCCCGTCGCCGGGGGCCCTTCATCGCAGTCAACTGCGGTGCACTGCCTAAGAGCCTGATCGAGGCCGAGCTGTTCGGCTATGAGGGCGGGAGTTTCACTGGGGCCCGGCGGGACGGCTGTGCGGGCAAGTTCGAACTGGCCAACGGCGGGACGATCTTCCTGGACGAGATCGGGGATATGCCGGTGGATGTTCAGATCACCCTGCTGCGGGTGCTCCAAAACCGAGAAGTCCGCCGGATCGGGGCCTCCAAGGCGCTGAGAATCGACGTGCGGGTGATAACTGCCACCAACCGGGATCTGGAGCAGCTGGTGGACAGCAAAGTCTTCCGGGAGGATTTGTTTTACCGGATCAATGTCTTTCGGATCAATATCCCGTCTCTGCGGGAGAGGACGGGAGACGTGAGGCAGTTGGCGGGCTTCTTCCTGGCCAAGTACAGTGACATCCGTCCTGGCGGAAGGGTGGAGGGCTTCACGGCCGAGGCCCTGGCCATGATGGAGGCATACCCCTGGCCGGGGAACGTGCGCCAACTGGAGAACAGCGTGGAGCGGGCGGTCTACCTGGCCGAGGGGGAACTGGTCACCGCCGCCGAGCTCCCGCCGGAGGTCCGGGCCTTCCAGGGATCGGCGCCCTCGCCGGCTGTGCCTGCGGCGGCGGGAGAGTCCCCCTCTGGGGGCGAGGGGGAGGACGAGGCGGCGCGGATCCAGGACATGCTCCACCGCACCCACGGGAACGTCATGGAGGCGGCCCGCTTGCTGGGTATCAGCCGAAGAACTTTATATCGAAAGCTCCAACGGTATCACATCGACTACAGCTCGCATCGGATCTGATATACCGTATGACACAAATGAAACTGTGACACAACTGTGCGCCATGTGCGGCTGTGTCACAGTTTTTGTCACATATGTGGCACACTCCTGTGGCGCACTGGGTCAGAGAAGTCACGGTTTGCCATGGTTTTTCAAGGGTTTGCGGAGGGGACGAGTTGGCATGGCATTTGCGTGTTTATCAAAAACAAGACCGGGTGCGGTACGCAGATGACCGTCCCCGTTTGCTGGCGGAGCAGGACCCACGGGGACAAATCGAAAGAATGGGAGGCGATCACGATGAAGTATGCCGTTTTGAGCGGCAACGAGCGGTTCGAGATCCGGGAAGGAGAGCTGAAAAGCAATGGATGCGCGGTGCTCCAGGTGACCCATGTTGGCGTCTGTGGCACGGATACCTCTTACTGGCACGAGGGCGAGCGATACCGTGGGGTGGTCATCGGACACGAGTACTCAGGCGTCGTAGTGGCCCCAGGCACCAACCGGGCCCTCAAGCCGGGCGACCGGGTGGCCGGGTACACCCAAAACGTATTTCAGGAGCCCTGCGGCCACTGTGAGGCATGCCTGGCTGGCGACTGGGACCACTGAACCAACCGCAGGGTCTTCACCTGGAAGGGCGGCGAGCTGGGCCATCCCGGCGCTTACAGCCAGTACACCACCTGGTTCCCCCACAGTCTGGTCAAGCTTCCGGATAATGTGACCAACGAGGAGGGAGCCATGGCCGAGCCCTTCGCGGTGGGCCTTCACGCCATCCAGGTCAGTCAGGTGAAGCCCAACGACAGGGTGCTCATCCTGGGCGGCGGGATCATTGGCATGAGCTGCGCGGAGTGGGCCAGAACCTTCGGCGCCAGTGAGATCACCGTCTCAGAGCTCAACCCCCAGAAGCGGGAGATCATCCGGGGCTATCAGGTGGCTGACCATGTGGTGGCTGCCGACGCCCCCGACCTGGAGCAGCAGCTGCTGGATATCTCGGGGGGCGGCTATGACCTGCTGATTGACTGCGTGGGGGTGCCCAGCGCCTTCAACACCGGCTTGCGCGCCCTCAAGCCGGAGTTCTATATGCGGGCCACCGCCGTGGGCCTGCCCCATGCTCAGTTCCCTCTGGACTATGAGCGGCTGGTGCTCAAGCGGGTGCTCCTCCGTGGCAGCAAGGGCCACAACTTCGATGAATTCAAGACCGTTATCAACGCCATGGCCTCTGGCCGGATCTCCGTGAAGAAATACATCTCTCGCCGCATCAAACTGGAGGAGGTCCAGGCGGGTTTTGAGGCCATGAAGGCCGCCCGCGGCCTGGACACCAAGGTAATCATCGAGACGCAGTGACCCCGAAACAGATCAAAACAAGTCTGCAAATAAAGAGGGAGGAGAATCATGGACATTATCTCCATACTGGGCCTGGTCCTGGGGCTGGCAGTCCTGATCATGATGGGCTTTAAAGGCTGGGGCATGATCCCCACATCCATCGTGGGCGCGCTGGTTGTCGTCATCACCAACCGCATGGACCTTTGGGAGGCGCTGAGCACCCACTACGGGACCTTTATGAAGAACTATGCGGGCGACTACTTCCTGATGTTTTTCCTGGGCACGCTGTTCGGCGCACTGATGGGGAGCAGCGGTGCGGCCAAATCCATCGCCTGTAAAATCGTGGATCTGATGGGCAGCAAGCGGGCCCTGCTGATTGTGGTTATCACCTCTGCCGTCCTCTCCTATGGCGGCGTCAGCTTTGCCGTGGTGGTGTTCACCCTGTACCCGATCGCCCTGGTTCTGTTCAAGGAGGGCAACGTCTCCAAGCGGCTGTTCCCTGCGGCGCTGTTCGCCGGCTGTGCCTCCTTCACCATGGTGGGCCTGCCGGGCAGCCCACAGATCCAGAATATCATGCCCACTGAGGTACTGGGAACCACGGCCTACGCGGCTCCCCTCAACGGTATCGTTGTTTCCTGCATCATCTTCGCTCTGAGCATGGTATGGCTGGAGTGGAACGACAAGCGGTTGAAGGCGGCCGGCATCGGCTTCGTCCCCGGACGAAAAGACGATCTGGAGGCCATCGATATCTCCGACCGTACCGGGATGCTGCCCTTCGGTCTGGCTGTCATTCCTATCTTATTCGTGGTGCTGTATATCTTTGTGATGCAGCAGGTGCTGAAGGACGCTGTCACCTGGAGCACCAACTACATCGTCATCCAGTCCCTGGCCCTGGGCTGCCTGCTGGCCTTTACCCTGTTCCACAAGCGGATCCACGCCTTCCGCGATTCGGTCAATGATGCGGCCACCAACAGCCTGATCGCCCTGATGGACACCGCCGTGGTCACCGGCTTCGGCGGCGTAGTCCAGGGATCCCATGGCTTCGAGCTGGTCAAGGAATTCGCACTGAGCCTGGATATGAACCCACTGATCTCTGCCTGCGTGGCCACCGCCATCGTGGCTGCGGCCTGCGGCTCCTGCTCCGGCGGCCTGTCCGTGTTCCTGGCGGCCCTTGGTCCCCAGTATGTGCAGCTGTGTCAGGCGCAGGGAATCGATCCGCAGATCCTCCACCGCTCCATCACCTGGGCGGGCGCCGGCCTGGACTCCCTACCCCACTCCGGCGGCTATGTGACGGCCAACATCTACACCGACCAGACCCCCAAGGAGACCTATCCCTATTTCTTCGTCACTAACATCGGCCTGACGACGCTGGGCTGTGTGCTGACGGTGGCCCTGTATATGCTCTTCGGCCTGGTGTGACCAGGCGGAGAGGCTGGAGAAATCCGATCACGCTCTGAAATCGAGAAAGGAACATTGCTATGCTGGAAATGATCTGGAAGCCGACTCTGTACGGCTTCGACACCTGCAAAGAGTTTGCCGAGGCGTTCCGCCTCAACAGAGACGACCTGATCCTCAGCAACGCCTATATCTATGAGCCCTACTTCGGCTGTATGGAGAACCTGAACTGCCATGTGATCTTCCAGGAGAAGTATGGCGCCGGGGAGCCCACCGACGTGATGGTGGATGCGATCCTGGCCGACGCGGCCAAGACCAGCTGTAAGCGGGTGATCGCCATCGGCGGCGGCACGGTGATCGACATCGCCAAGGTGCTGGCCGTCTCTGACGGCGAGGGGGTGGACGACCTTTATGACAAGGCCCCCGATCTGGAAAAGAAGCGGGAGCTGATCATCATCCCCACCACCTGCGGCACGGGCAGCGAGGTGACCAATATCTCCATCATGGCCCGCACCCGCATAGGAACCAAGCTTGGCCTGGTCAGCCCCGCCATGTACGCCGACTACGCGGTGCTGATCCCCCAGCTGCTGGAGGGCCTGCCGTTCAAGGTGTTCGCCGCCAGCTCCATCGACGCCCTGGTCCACGCGGTGGAGTCCGCCCTGTCCCCCAAGGCCACCCCCTACACCAAGCTCTTTGGCTATAAGGCCATTGAGATGATCATTCGGGGCTATCAGACTATCGCCAAGAAGGGGCCGGAGAGCCGCTTCTCTCTGCTCAACGACTTCCTGCTGGCCTCCAACTATGCGGGCCTGGCCTTTGGCACCGCCGGCTGCGCCGCCGTCCACGCCACCAGCTATCCCCTGGGCGGCAAGTATCATGTGGCCCACGGCGAGAGCAACTACGCCATGTTTACAGGGGTGCTCAAGAACTACATGGAGCTCCGCCGGGACGGGGAGATTGCAGTCCTCAACCAGTATTTGGCCGACTTGTTGGGCTGTATGACCAATGTGGTCTATGACGAGCTGGAGAAGCTGCTGGACCAGATCCTGCCCAAGCGGCCCCTCCGCGAGTACGGCGTGACCAGGGAGGATCTGCCCGTCTTCACCCACAGCGTGGTCACCGAGCAGGGCCGCCTGATGGCCAACAACTTCGTCCCTCTGGACGAGGCGCGGGTGCTGAAGATCTATCAGGAGCTGTTTTAAGACCGCTCCAGTCCCGGTTGCCTGTCCCCGACTTAGAGGGCGGGGATCGCCGGGGGAATCCCTCTGGCCGGGGGAGCGGGACTGGGCGCAATGATAAAAGGAGGAGATTCTCATGGCGCTTATGAGCAAGGCAGCGATCGTGACCGGGGCAGCCCAGGGCATCGGCAAGGCCATCGCCGCACGGCTGGTGAAGGATGGAATGCGGGTGGCCATCGTGGACATCAACCAGGAGGCCGCCGTCGCAGCCGCCGAGGAGCTGGCCGGGCAGTATGGCGCGGACACCATGGCCGTGCAGTGCGACGTCTCCCAGGAGGAACAGGTCAACATCGCCGTGCAAAAGGTGCTGGAACGGTTCGGTACGGTGGACGTGCTGGTCAACAACGCCGGCATCCTGTCCCTGAAAAAGCCCTTTGTGGAGTACACCAAGGCCGACTGGGACAAAATCTTCGGCATCAACTTCATGGGCGATGTGTTTTTCTGCAAGGCGGTGATCCCCACCATGAAAGAAAAAAAGTCCGGGCGGATCATCAATATGGCCTCCCAGTCCGCCGAGACGGGCGGTCTGGCCGCCTCGCCGATTTACGCCGCCAGCAAAGCTGCGGTCTGGTGCATGACAAAGTCCCTGGCCGGGGAGATGGGGCCCTATCAGGTGACCGTCAATGCGGTGGCCCCCGGCTACATCATGACCGAGATGACCCGCAACGCCGGTTATCGGGACGACATGGTCCCCATGAAGCGCCTGGGTATCCCTGAAGACGTGGCCGACGTGGTGGGCTTCCTGGCGAGCGAGGACAGCCGCTATGTCACTGGCATGATCGTGGATATCAACGGCGGCACGGTGATGCGCTGACTTTGTCTGAACGAGAACGGGTCATCAACTGACATTGGGAGGTAAAATATATGAGCACGAAAAAGGAACCGAAGGAGCTGGCAAAGCAGTTCTATACCGTAATGTACCGGATGCGCCGCTTCGAGGAGGAGGTCTTTGAGTTCTATAAGCGGGGCCTGATGCCAGGCCTGGCGCACCTGTATCTGGGGGAGGAGGCGGTGGCCGCCGGGGCGTGTGTCGCTCTGCGTGAGGACGACTATATCGGCTCCACCCACCGCGGCCACGGCCACCTGGTGGCCAGAGGCGCCGATCTGGACCGGATGATGGCCGAGATCCTGGGAAAAAAGACCGGCTACTCCAAGGGCAAGGGCGGCTCCATGCACATTATGGCCATGGACAAGGGCATCCTGGGCGCCAACGGCATTGTGGGCGGCGAAATCCCCATCGCCACTGGCGCGGCCTACTCCGCCAAGCTCCGGGGCACCGAGCAGGTCACCCTGGCCTTTTTCGGTGACTCCGCGTCCAACGAGGGGACCTTCCATGAGTCCATCAACATGGCTGCCGCCTGGAACCTGCCCATCGTCTATATCATTGAGAACAATCTCTTCGGCATTTCGGTGGATATCCGCCGGGTGACAAAGGAGCACGACCTCTATAAGCGGGCCGAGGGCTATGGGATTCCGGGCGAGGCTGTGGACGGCAACGACGTCTATGCGGTGTACGAGGCCGTCTCCAGGGCGGTTGAGCGGGCCCGCAAGGGTGAGGGGCCCACCCTCATCGAGTGCAAGACCTACCGCTGGCAGGGCCACCACGTGGGCGACCCCGGCGAGTACCGCGCCCCTGAAGAGCTGGCCGCATGGAAGGCCCGCGAGCCCTTGGTGGTGCTGCAGGAGAAGGGACTGCTGAGCGACGGCGAGATTGAAGAGATCCGCGCCTCTGTGGAGAGGGAGATCGCCCAGGCCTGTAAGTTCGCCGAGGAGAGCGATTATCCCGACGTGTCCGAGGCCTACAAGGATGTGTTTGTGGATATCGCCGCATCTGTTTGATAATAAGGGAGGTTCAGATCATGAGAGAATTGATGGTGAGAGACGCCATCCGGGAGGCCCTGGACGAGGAGATGGCGCGGGATAATACCGTATTCCAGATGGGCGAGGACATCGGCGTCATCGGCGGCAACTTCAAGTGCACCGTGGGTTTGCGGGACAAGTATGGTGATCTGCGTGTAAAGGATACCCCCATCTCTGAGCAGGGGTTCGTGGGCATGGGCGTTGGCGCGGCCCTGACCGGCCTGCGCCCGGTGGTGGAGCTGATGTTCGCCGACTTCATGATGGTCTGCGGCGACCAGCTCTTCAACCAGATGGCCAAGATCACTTACATGTCCGGCGGCCAGTGCAACGTGCCCATGGTGGTGCGCCTGCCCCTGGGTGGCGGACGCTCCTCCGCGGCTCAGCACTCCCAGTCCATCCATGCCTGGGCCGCCCACATCCCCGGCGTCAAGGTGGTGGTCCCCTCCACCGCCGGCGAGTGCAAGGGGTTGCTCAAGACCGCCATCCGGGACAACGACCCCGTTATGTTCTTTGAGCACAAGATGCTCTATACCACCAAGTTCAACGATGTCCCGGAGGTGGAGGAGGATGTGTGCATCCCCTTCGGCAGGGCCCGCATCGTCGCGGAGGGCGCCGATATCACCGTGGTCACCAACTCCATGATGACCATCAAGGCGGAGAAGGCGGTCCGGCAGCTACAGAAGGAGGGCATCAGCGCCGAGCTGATCGACCTGCGCACCATCGTGCCCCTGGACACCGAGACAATCATCAGGTCGGTGAAAAAGACGGGCAAGCTGCTGATCGTAGACGAGGGCCACCTCAGCTTCGGCATCACCGGCGAGATCGCCTCCCGGATCATGCCCGACGTGTTCTATGATCTGGACGCCCCCATCCAGCGGATGGGCACCGCCGACGTGCCCCTGCCCTTCAGCCCCGCGCTGGAGTTCCCGCTGATTCCCGACGAGAAGAAGATCGCGGCCAAGATCCGTGAGATGGTGTAAGGAGGCATCGCAATGGCTGAAGTCGTCATCATGCCTAAGCTGGGCTTCAACATGGACGAGGGCCAGCTGGTCAAGTGGCACAAGCAGGTGGGCGAGAAGGTAAAGAAGGGCGAGGTGCTCTTTGAGATCAACACCGACAAGACCACCATGCCCGTGGAGGCCACCGAGGACGGCACCCTCCTGAAGATCATTCTGGAGGAGGGTGCCTTCGCCGAGGTGTTTACCCCCATCGCCGTGACCGGCGCACCGGGGGAGGATCCGGATGCCGCCCTGGCTTCCGCCGGACAGGGGCAGGCCGGTGGAAGCGCGCCCGCCGCCGCTCCTTCGGCCCCTGCAGCGCCGGTGGACATGAAGTCTCTGAAACTGACACCCAAGGCCCGAAAGCTGGTCCAGGACGAGGGCATCGACCCGGCCTCCCTGACCCAGATCAAGGGCACCGGCTTCCAGGGCGGGATCACCTATAAGGACCTCAAGGCATCCCCGCTGGCCCGCAGGGTGGCCCAGCAAATGGGCGTGGATCTGGCCGCTGTCCAGGGTACCGGCGCCGCCGGCAAGATCATGAAGGCAGACGTGGAGGCCGCGCCTGCCTCCGCCGGGGCGGACACCCGACAGGTGGCCTCCGCCGTTCCCTACAAGGGTGTGCGCAGGATCATCGGCGAGAAGCTGGCCCAGTCCAAATTCACTGCGCCCCACCTGTACTTTACCGACGCGGTGGACACCACCGAGCTGGCCGCCTTCCGCAAGCGGCTCAACGAGACCAGCGAGGTAAAGATCGCCGTCTCCGACCTGCTGACCATGGCGGCCTGCAAGGCCCTGAAGAAATTCCCCGGCATCAATGTCACCCTGAAGGACGACCAGGTCGTCACCTACAAGTCCATCAACGTGGGCACTGCCGTGGCTGGTGACAACGGCTTGGTCGTCCCGGTGATCAAGAATGTGCAGAACAAGACCCTCACCGACGTGGCACGGGAGAGCAAGGATCTGGTGGCCAGAGCCAGGGAAGGCCGGCTGGCCCCGGAGGAGTACAGCGAGGGTACCTTCTCCATTTCCAATCTGGGGATGTTCGGCATCGGCAACTTCACCGCGATCATCAACGCGCCCGAATCGGCGATCCTGTCGGTCAGTTCCGTGCGCAAGACCCCCGTTGTGGCCACCGATGAGAACGGAGAGGACGCCATCGCCATCCGGCCCATGATGAACATACAGCTGTCTGTGGACCACCGGGTCATTGACGGCCTGCTGGCCTCCCAGTTCGTGGAGTATATGAAGCAGCTGCTGGAGCATCCTATCCAGATTCTGATGTGAGTGGAGGAGCGTCATGGCAGAGATCATCATCATGCCCAAGCTGGGCTTCAATATGGACGAGGGCCAGCTGGTCAAGTGGCACAGGCGGGTGGGTGAAACGGTAAAGAAGGGCGAGGTGCTCTTTGAGATCAACACCGACAAGACCACCATGCCCGTAGAGGCCACAGCGGACGGCACCGTCCTCCAGCTCATGCTGGAGGAGGGGGCTTTCGCCGAGGTGTTCACCCCCATCGCCGTGATCGGCGCTCCGGGGGAGGATCCCAATGCCGTCCTCAATGGCCCCGCCACCCCCCAGGCCGCGCCCGCGGCCCCGGCGGAGCCGGCCGGATACGACTACGACGTGGTCGTGATCGGCGCCGGCCCCGGCGGCTATGAGACGGCGATCAAGGCGGCCCAGTGCGGGAAAAAAACCTGCATCATCGAGGGGGCCGGTTTCGGAGGCACCTGCCTGAACGTGGGCTGCATCCCAACCAAGGCGCTGATTCAGACCGCCGACGTGTACCACAAGGTGAAGGATGCCGCCCGCTTCGCGGTGACGGGCGTGGAGGCGGACAAGATCGCGGTGGATATGGCCGCCTTGCAGGCCAGAAAGAAAGCCGTGGTCAAAACCCTGGTCAACGGCGTCAAGGGTCTGCTCCGGGGCAATAAGGTAACGGTGGTGGAGGGAATGGCCTCGTTTGCCGATACCCATACCCTGTCTGTGGACGGCAGGAGCATCACCGGGGCCAACATCATCATCGCCACCGGCTCCAGCGTATTCATGCCCCCCTTCCTCGCGCTGGAGGGGGAAAACCACCTGCTGACCAGCACCGAGGCCCTGGACCTGGATCAGGTGCCCGCCTCGGTCACCGTGATCGGCGGCGGTGTGATCGGCGTGGAGTTCGCCTATCTCCTGAACCGTCTGGGCAGTAAGGTGACGGTGCTGGAGCTGATGGACCATATCCTGCCCATGGTGGACATCGAGGTCTCCAGGCTGGCGGAGAAGCGGATGACCAAGGACGGGATCCTGTTCCGGCTGGGCGCAAAGGTCAGCCGGGTGAAGGACGACACGGTGTACTACGAGTTCGGGGGGCAGAACTGCCAGGTAAAGTCGGATATGGTGCTCATGGCGGTGGGGCGTGTTCCCAACACGCAGGGCCTCAACGCAGAGGGGATCGGCATCGAGTTCGACCGGAAGGCGATCCGGACGGACGCCCATATGCGCACCAACATCCCCCATATCTATGCCATCGGGGACGTGAACGGGAAGGTTATGCTGGCCCACACCGCCTCCCACGAGGGTATGGTGGCAGTGGCGGACATCTGCGGCCAAGGGGAGGAGATGCGCTATGACCGGATCCCATCCTGTGTCTATCTGGAGCCTGAGATCGCCTGCATCGGCCTCACCGAGGCCCAGGCCAGGGAGAAGTACGGCGACGGGCTGAAGATCGGGCGGTTCAACATGGCGGCCAACGGCAAGTCCCTGATCGCGGGGGACACGGACGGCCTGTTCAAGGTGATCGTGGCGGCGGACACCGGCGAAATCCTGGGCGTTCACCTCTATGGTCAGCACGTCACCGACATGATCGGTGAGATCTCGGCGGCCATGGCCGCCGAGGGCACCGCTGAGGAGCTGATCCATGCGATCCACCCCCATCCCACGGTCAACGAGGCCCTGGGTGAGGCTTTTATGGCCGCCTGGAACGGACGGGCCATCAATTCCCTGTGACAGGGAGGATCCTCTGCCTGGGTGACAGCCTGACCTATGGCTTCGGCCTCCCGCGGGGACTGGTCTGGACGGCGCTGTGCGCCGCCCAGACCGGGGCGGAGCTGCTGGGCGGGGGCGTCAACGGCAACACCACCGGCGGTATGCTGGCCGTCCTGCCCGATCTGCTGGTCCGGGAGCACCCGGACGCGGTCCTCCTGATGGGCGGGACCAACGATATCGCCTACGGCGGGGATCTGGCGGGCGCCAGGTCCAACATGGGGGCCATGGCCCACCTGATCATCGCCGGAGGAGGCCTCCCGCTGATCGGGATCCCGCCGGGGCTCCGGCGGCCCATTCGGCGGGAGTGGGCGGAGCTGATGCCGGAGCGGGCGGCAGAGCTGCTGGCCGAGTACCAGAGCTGGCTGCGCCGCTTTGCCGCCGCCTTTCGTCTGCCGGTCCTGGACTTCGACCGGGCCTTCACCCGATGGGGAGAGGAGGGGCTCTTTCAGCCGGATGGCCTCCACCCCAACGCCGCCGGCCACTGCCTGATGGCGGAGACGGCCGCGGCGCTCATTCGATCCCTGTGAGAGAAAGGAGCCTGTGCCACGATGCGTGCCATCCAAAGCCCCAGCACCGACCCCCGCTTCAATCTGGCGCTGGAGCAGTATATTTTTGACCAGATGCCTCGGAACCGGTCCTATCTCATGCTCTGGCGCAACGACCGGACGATCGTGGTGGGCAAGCACCAGGATACCTTCGCCGAGATCAACGCCGACTATGTGCGGGCCAACCAGATTCAAGTGGTCCGCCGGCTGTCCGGGGGCGGGGCGGTCTATCACGACCTGGGGAACGTGAACTTCACCTTCATCGCCGACCACACGGGCAGCGACTTTGACTTCTCCACCTTCTGCCGCCCGGTGATCTGGGCGCTGGAGAGCCTGGGGGTGCCCGCGGAGCTGAACGGTCGAAATGACATGACCATCCGGGGCAGAAAGTTTTCGGGCAACTCCCAGTATGTGAAGGAGGGCCGGGTGATGCACCACGGCACGCTCCTGTATGACTCTGACCTGAGCGTGGTGTCCTCAGCGCTGGCTCCCAGCCGGGACAAGCTGACCTCCAAGGGCCTGCCCTCGGTGCGCAGCCGGGTCACCAACATCAAGCCCTATATGCATCAGCCGATGCCCACAGAATCCTTCATGGAGCGGCTGTGGTCCTGCCTGGGAGAGGTATGTGACCTAGTCCCCTATGAGCTGGATCGGGGGGATCTGAACCAGGTGGAGCGTATCCGGCAGGCGGTGTACGACCGCTGGGAGTGGAACTATGGAAGTTCCCCCCGGTGTCAGATCGACAAGCGCCGCAGGGTAGAGGGCTGCGGCGAGATCCGGGTCTGCCTGGATTTGAAGGAGGGTGCAATCCAGGCGCTGTCCTTCTATGGGGACTTCTTCTCCCGAAAGGAACCCGACCAGCTGGCCCAGCGGTTGATCGGCTGTCCTCTGCGGGAGGAAGCCCTGCGGGCGGCGGTGCCGGCGGGGGAAATCGGGCAATATTTTCAGAACATGGACCTGGATGAATTTTGCGGGCTAATGCTCTGCTGAGGCCCCATCAAAAACAGGGCGCGGCCCGGAAGGCCGCGTCTAACAGCAAGGAGTGGATAATATGAGTATTGACCGTCTGCCGCCCGTGGGCCATGTGGGTGTCGTCGTGGCCGATATGGACCGGGCGCTGGAGGAGATCCGTCAGATCTTCGGGATCGACGGCGCCGGGAAGGTGTACGACTTCACACCCATGAATGTATGGGCCTGGGGGGAGAAAATCCCCGGCTGCCAGATTCGGATCGCCATGCTGGATTGGAGCGACAGCCTGAAGCTGGAGGTGCTCCAGCCCGTCTTTGGCGAGATTGAACATAAGCGCTTCGTAGATGAGGTGGGAGGCGGGATGCACCACACCGCCTACTACGTCAAGGACTACCCGGCTTATCGGGATTTCATCGTGGGCCAGGGGGGCGAGATCATTTTTGAGTCGGAGACCGAGGATGAAAAGGGGTACCGTCGATGCTGCTACGCCCGTATGCCTGGGACGCAGATGATTGTAGAAGTATTGGAGAAGGCGTGGTTGCGCAATTGAGGTGCTCCTGTCTTTTGAGAAAATAAGTTCATAGATTAAGTATGGGCAACACCCCTCCTGTGGTTCGGCAGACGGGGTGTTGCTTATATTCTGGACATAAGGATGCCCTCCTGAAGCACTCTTATTGAGAAAAATGCTCCATCTAAGTTTAGATGAAGTTATAGGGTCAAGCGTCAAACAGCAATTATTAGGTATGAAAAAAATCATGCTTAATTGTATAAATGACTATAATTATACACAAAAGTAAAAATAGAACTTTGGAAAATATTACAACGTACAGTCAAAGCAGCGGCTGGGAGGAGAGGGCTTTCGTGCTTGTACCGTAAATTTAAAGATAATTAAGCTACCAAAAAAGAGATGTTCCAGAGGTCACTATACCTTTGGAACATCTCTTCCTGTTTAGATTTCAAAGCGGAATCGGTAAGAAGACGGCGTATGAGCTTTTGAAGGATGGCGCAATCCACTAAATGAAGATTGGGAAATCGTTTAAGATACCTAAAATCTATATCATTGAATATCTGATCGGTATATATTAAAAAGTTTCGGTGTGTGGAAATAAGGCAGTACGGAATATTGGAGGAGAGAACTTTACATGGAATAATATTTTACATCCTCTTAGATTGAGCATCCAAATATACTTTCATGCCAACAATTGTAATAGATTTCTTGTTAACGGGAAGCTTTTCCATAGCGGCCTTGGTCTATTTGGAATGACCGGTTGAGAAGGAAAGTCCTTTTGCAAAGAGCATATTAACAATCTTTCCTAAGCTGGCTCCAGCAAGATAGTATTTAAATATACCGCGGACAGCATCTGTTTTTTCTTCATGCGCAGTGATTTCCTTGCCAGCTAAAACGTAGCCATACGGAAGTTTCACAGGTACCTCACTTTCCAAAACATAAATAAAGGCAGGTTTAAGAGAGATACCATCTCTTTAAATCTGCTTGCTGACACTTGCAATATGTAATGGTAGCCAGTTCTATGCTGTGGTTTTAATACACTTTTACCAAGTATAGACAAAACCTGCATATAACTATCGTTATACGCAGGTTTTGTCTACGATGGTGCGGATGACGGGACTCGAACCCGTACGGCCATGGGCCACTAGCACCTCAAGCTAGCCAGTCTACCAGTTCCAGCACATCCGCATATTGTCGTCTCGAAAGACTGCTAGATTATTATAACGAGCCGTTACGGATTTGTCAACTGGAATTTTCCACTCCGCACCAGAAAAAGCAAAAAGATCGAAAAAAGGAGTTGACAAGTGGGGGGACAGATGGTAATATAATTTTCGCGCTGCAAAGAGCGCTAAAGATGCGCGAGTGGTGGAATTGGCAGACTCGCTAGATTCAGGTTCTAGTGTGCATTACGCACGTGCGGGTTCAAGTCCCGCCTCGCGCACCATGTCGGAGCAAGCTATGGATCGCTTGCTCCGACTTATTTTATATGTCAGAGCGCGCTCACGCCGCTGCTCCTCCTTTCCAAACAGAACCAGCTTACGCTGGGCTTCGGTTTGGGGCCGCCCTGTGTGCGGCTTTTTTCTTGTCGGTTTTAACCGTCTGTTCCAAGTTTGAAAGCCACGTCTTAGCCAATTGAGGCTGAGACGTGGTTTTTAAATTTGTAATACCTCTATGATATGCTGGCAATCAGTCATGCTATAGTGGTGTTTTACTACAAAATATTATCTGGATTTTGCAGGCGAAAGGAAAAGATATAATTTTGGAATCAGAGGATATGGCATGTAGCTTGTAATAAAGAGCGAAAATTGATTACAATTAGCATATAAGCAATTTTGGAAGGATTTTCTGTCAACATGAAGGGGGCATGAAAATTATATCTGAACAGCTTCAGCGATATAGTAACACCCACACCGCATGGTCTGGTGATGACCGGGACGCTGTTACAATGCTCCAGGCATTTTTGGGCTCGGGCGGAAAATCAGTGAGAGGTTCTCGACTGAAGACACATGGCCTAATACGGATGGGACGTTTGAATTAGTCCCGTCTCCAGAGGTGTCTAGGCGGCCAAAGCGGAGCTTTGTGGTCCAGAGTAAGGGAACCTCGACCCCGCAGATATCGCTGGACGGCGCTGTCCACTATCGGCTACGGGATCTTGCCTTCCCTGCATATGTGGCTTTGGTGGTTACGCTGGACCCCGGTATCTTGTTCCTGGTGTTAAATACGGGGAAGCGAGGGCAGGAGCGCGTATTCTGGAAGTACATTTCCCCCAGGTTTCTCGCGTCGCTCGATTTTAGCAAGGACTCCGCGGTGATCCGCTTTACCGGCGGGGACGAGATCAAAAACACGGAAGAGTCTGGGGATGACTTCGTCTGTAGCTGGACGGGATCTCCAACGACCACTCCTTGGGCTTTCGGTCGTCCCCTTTCAGTTGGCCTATACAGTCTCTATTCACAAGGCGCAGGGCCTCGAGTACAATTCCGCCAAGGAGGTCATCCCCAGCAGCAATTCCGAGCAGATCTCCCACGGCATTTTCTATACAGCCATCACCCGTGCAAAGGAAAAATTAAAAATCTTTTAGAGTGCGGATACAATCAATCAGATTATCGACGGGTTCGGCAAGGCGGCCGGCGGCCGGTTGGGTCTGAATATCATCAAAACACAATTTCTGAATGCCGAGGCAGCAGGACCGCCACCCGTCTCTTGACTTTTGGCCTGCATGGAGTATAATAAGGGTGCACAGCCAAGTTTATATGGAGCATCATGACTCTGCGCGAGTGCTGCCCTTCGGGCAGGCGCAGGGATGAGGGAAGCCGGTGGGAGTCCGGAGCTATACCCGTAGCCGTATGTGCTTGAGGTTGCCGTTCGAGGCGTGAGCCGGTCATTGGGGCAGGGCCCTGAGAAGGCGGAACGGCAGACGCAGGAGCGAGATCGCTCTGGAAAGGCACGAGCCGGAAGACCTATGGTGTTTGAGAGTGGGGCGCACGTCGGTGTGCGCCGGGAAAGCGCGCGGAAAAGCGGCCGCGGCGGATCATGGGATCTGCCGCGGCCGCAGCTTTATGCAGGAGACAGTGACGACGAGCAGAAAGGAAGGAGACCGCTATGCTGAATCTCACCTGGATCAAGAACCACGACCACGTATCCTACTGTAAGGAGAACGAGGTGCTGCCCCGGTTGGCGCGGGAGCTGGGCATCGCCGACCTGGCACAGCAGGTAGAGGAATTCCGGACCCACCCCACGGCGGAGGGGGTAAATCTGAAAGGGAAGAAACGTACCACTTTGAAGCTGTTCATCCCCAACCTGACCTTCCCGGAGCCGGTGGAGATGGGGGAGAACGTGTGGATCTATATGGGGGAGCTATGCCCCGCCTACTGTCTGTTTACCCCTTGGGAGGAGACAAAAGAGAATTGACGCAACGGGAAGGAGATACGGTTATGGGCGAACAAAAAAAATACTGGGAGGGCAAGCACTTCGCTTTCTATACCAACAAGGAGTGCGAATATTACCCCTGCCACCCGGTGCCGGAGGGGACGGAGTTCAACTGCCTGTTCTGCTACTGCCCGCTTTATATGCTGGGGCGGAAGTGCGGGGGAAACTTCACCTATTTGGAAAGCGGCGTCAAGGACTGTAGCGAGTGCCTGGTACCCCACCGCCGGGAGAACTATGGATTTATTGCCGACAGTTTCCAGAAGATTGCTGGCGAGATGGCGGAACGGGAGAAGAAGGAAGGACAGTAAACGAAGGTTCCAGCCTATACATTCCGAGATGCACATGAAAAAAGCGCCCAACTGCTATGCGCAGGCGGGCGCTTTTTTAGACATAGGTAGCCGTTCATTTAACAAGGTAGCGGGGAGGCATCCTGTTTCAGAAGGGTGTTGCCCACCATACTGCTGATGACCGGTGCGCCGATCCGGCGGCTCATGTCCAAAGAGGCCACGGTGCAGCGATCCAGATCAATGCCGCAGTCGATGTCCATTTTGTGGAGCAGATTGACGAAATCTTCGGTGGGAATGTTCCCCTTGGCATTGGGAATCACGGGGCAGCCGCCCATGCCGGCCAGGGACACGTCAAACCGGGTAAAGCCCAACTCCATG